>Ga0206129_10007786_pt1 | contig 10459 bp, 11 predicted proteins | sample Helgoland_Spring_8_FD_148616 | JGI IMG/M metagenome (GOLD analysis project Ga0206129, IMG submission 148616) | Pelagic subsurface seawater microbial communities from Kabeltonne, Helgoland, North Sea - Helgoland_Spring_Bloom_20160502_2 | ecosystem: Environmental > Aquatic > Marine > Epipelagic ...
TGCCGTGAGTAAGCAAGAAATCCAATTGTCCCCCGGAGTAAACACAACCGCAGGATCACCGGCCTTCACAGACAGTATAGCCACTACATTTCATCTTCGTTATACCATTAGCCCGGTGCAGCCCAACCCGCAGTTGGTCCATTCGGTCTCAGCACCCGCCGGACTCTCGTCCCGCTGGCTCACCGCTCCCTTTCTACCTGCAAGCGGCACATGTACGCTCGCGCCGTCCGCCACACATAACGAAACCAACCAGTTTCTTACCACCGCCATTTACGGTCATTCGGGAACCGCACCGCAAAACGGAATTCCTGTGACCGTACAAATTTCTCTGAGTCAAAGCGAATACCGAAATCTCAACGCCCATCTTCACCTCTTTAATCTCACCTACCAATGCTTATAAGAATCCTACTTGTTTTACTTTATATATTCATTTCCAGTTTATTAAGAAGTCAAAGTCTATCCATAGATTATATAGAATCGCGCGTTGAAATCAATCAAACACACCTCCAGCCACCACAAACAGCGGGTGCCGATTACGCCCCTTCCATCCCGCTAAATCAAGGAGCTTTTGTTTCTGTGCAAGGTGTAAGGCCGAGGTCAAATTGGTGTTTGCTTGCATACCACACTGAACCATTACAAGGCAATACAACGTTAAAAATCACACCTGATCTTGCCTCCGTACCTCAGGAAAATATCGGCACCAACACACCCACTCAACTCCTCTTGCAAGGGCAGCCGCAGCCGCTTTTTTCAGGCACGGGACCCGTAGACCAATTATTCTTATCCTTCACCCTCGAACATGCCCATGTTTCCCGGAATGTGAACACTACGCCGGTCTACATACAGTACCAGCTCCAGGAGGGCGGCTGCCCGCCGGGGCCATAAAAAAACCCCCCGGGCGCTGCGCGCCCGGGGGGTTTATGAAAATTTATTTTCGCGGTGATTACACCAACTGGATGTCGACGCTCATCAGGTTTTTAAACTCTTCTAACCGAAGGTTGATTTCCTCAGTCGTCAACTCCGCGATGCGCTCTGTACCGAATTTCTCTACAGTAAAACTCGCCATAGCAGATCCCCAGATTACTGCACGCTTCATGTTTTCAAAGCTAATATCATCGGTCTTCGCTAGGAAGCCGATAAATCCTCCAGCAAACGTATCGCCAGCACCAGTAGGGTCGAAGACCTCAGCCAATGGTAGTGCCGGAGCGCTGAATACCTTATCCTCATGGAACAGCAATGCGCCATGCTCACCCTTCTTAATGATTAGGTATTTTGGGCCCATAGTCATAATCTTCTCAGCCGCTTTCACCAAGCTGTATTCCTCTGAAAGCTGACGTGCCTCCTCATCGTTTATGGTCAATACATCCACCCCTTTAAGCGCGATCATTAAATCGTCCCAAAAATGGTCCATCCAAAAGTTCATGGTATCTAAAACTACCAATTTCGGACGCGTAGGCAGTTGGTCCAGAACCTTCTGCTGTACAGACGGTAATAGATTCCCCAACATTAAGTACTTACAATCTTTAAATCCTTCAGGTACGATTGGGTCAAACGTCTCTAAAACATTGAGTTGCGTGTCAAGAGTATCACGAGTATTCATGTCCGTGTGGTATTTACCCTTCCAAAAGAACGTCTTACCGTCTGGAATGATCTGTACCCCTTCTAGATCGACTCCTTTTCCTGAGAGCAGGTCTAAATGTTGCTGCTCAAAATCGGCCCCAACAACAGAAACGATATTACTCTTTTCCACATGGTAACTCGCGCTAAGCGCAATGTAAGTTGCCGCACCACCCAGGATGCGATCCGTTTTTCCGAAGGGCGTTTCTAAGGCGTCATACGCCATCGTTCCAACTGTAAGTAAGCTCATTCTAAGAGTTTTTAGATACGGCGAAGTTACACGTGTACCTTTATATTCACAACAGAAATAATAGATAGAAAAGGGGCCGCAAATCGCGGCCCCAATTGCTTAAGAATGGCCCGGTTGCTTAATCATTCGTCTAACAGAATAACGGGTTCATATTAAAAGCAAAAGAAACATACCTCTTGTGCTCGACACATGCTGTTTCATATTGTCCTTAAGTCCTATTCAGACACATATGTCTAGTAAGTGTCTTGTTGTATACAAGAGTGCACAAAATTATAACCGCTATTTCTATACACTTATTAGAAAACTGTGTGGGCTTGTGAGTGCGCCTTACTTTCTTGCAAAAGATCCATATGCTCTAAAGGTGTGTATCAAAAGTCATCTGTTCCAAAAAAAAACAACTTTAGGTATTGTGGAACCTATGAAGTTGCCGTATTATTGCAGCCCGTTTCGAAAGAAATGGAACCTAAATTCCTCCTTAGCTCAGTTGGTTAGAGCATCTGACTGTTAATCAGAGGGTCCTTGGTTCGAGCCCAAGAGGAGGAGCAAATAAAAAAAGAAGCATCAGTTTACACTGGTGCTTTTTTGTTTTGCCCACCTCCAAAGGGCTCGGAGCTTTTGAATAACCAAAGTGACTGGTTAATACTATCTCAAAAGTAGCTTTTTAGAATTAGTCTTATTGGTAGTGACAAAATTCATTGTGTCACTTTATAGGTTCAATGTGTCACTTTTAGTGTCACTCACTTCGGTGGGGGCTTTTTTTATATCTTGTCTCAAACCAATAAATAATCATATCATGGGATTAGGAAAGACCTTCACAAACTCAATAGTTCGCGAAGTTGGACGAAATTATGGTAAAGCAATTTCAAATAGTCTTCTTGGTGATAAACATTCTACTCCACACAGAATTATAGATAACTCGGCGATTGACAGGAAGCGGGGAAGGATTTATCAAAATGACCTTGATAAGGTAATCCAGAAATTTGAAGTCAAAGGCCATCAAGCTACTTTCAACCAAGCATTGAACATACATAGTGAATTCTTTCAGTTGGTAGATGAGGCAAACGCTGACGGTTCAATTGATTTGGATGAGATGGTCTTTTTGTTGAAATCAAGTAGACTGGCAATCCCTACATTAGAAAGGGCAAAAAGCGCTCTCATAGACCACGATAAGCCAGATTTAGCCAATAAGGTTGGAGAAAAGGTTAAGGATGTATCAGACTTTATCAAAGCTTTGAACGAATCCCTAAACATTAGTCAATTACCAGTTACTGAATTCAAGCCTATGGCAGTGATATTTGGAGTATTATCGTTCTGGGGCATTGATAGACTGTACTTCAGTTCAAAAGAAGCTAAAAGTTATTTATTTGCTGCTCTCGGCCTTTCGCCAATATTAATAGTACTTTATAGTATTGCATCAGGCATAGATACAGAAGCATTACCAAATTCTCTACTTTTCATATTCGCTATCGGCATTATGTTTCCACTGTGGTATTTTTTCTGGTATAATCGTAATAACGATGGTGGTTATTGGGGTTACAGAAGGAACAAGAAACGCCAACAAAAGATATATAAACTTGCCGTTGACTTAAAATCTATGCTTGAGGAATATACTTCAACTTTATGAGCCAGAATAAAAATTGGAGAAGTAGGATAGACAACTTCATTTATGTCCTGATTCTATTAAGTACACTTGCTATTATTTTACAATCCGATCAAGAGTTAGAAAATACTTATGGTAGATTGTTTAATGGATTTGAAATAGTAACAGTACTGATTTTTAGTCTTGAGTACATCTATCGTTCAGTTATCAATTTCAGGGCAAATAGAAATTTTAAATACAACTTCAGTTTTTTTGGTCTAATTGACCTGTTGGCAGTGTTACCATTCTATTTACCAATGGTCATTGTCTTTGATTCAAGGGCATTGAGGGTTTTAAGATTAATTCGTGCCCTGAGGGTATTAAAGGTAGGGCAGCATAGTAAAGCCATACAACATTTACTACAAGTGTTTAGGCAAATCAAAGGCGAATTAATGTTAACTTTCTTTTTAAGCCTCATCCTCATTGTATTTTCAGGTATAGTAGTTTTCTACGCAGAATCACCTTCGCAGCCTGATGTGTTTAGAAACATTGGTAGTTCAATTTGGTGGGCATTCGCAACCTTAACTACTGTTGGTTATGGGGATATTTATCCTATCACCGTCTTGGGTAAATTAATTGCATCGTTTGTAGCAATCGTTGGTATCGGACTCATTGCAATTCCAACTGGTTTAATAAGTGCGACCTATGTAGATATTTTGAGGAAGAGTAAATAGAACTTACCTAACCTCTAATTTCAGCGGGGGATATTTTTTGTAATATTAAGTTTATGGAAGAATTCACAAAACTTTTAAGGGCGGTAAGGTTTGTATTATATCTGTTCGCGTCTGTAGTTATTTTGTACTTATTAATGCTAATTGTGGTGGCTATACTGAACCTTCTCTGACGCTGCTGACTACATTTTATTTGGCTCTGACCATTAAGGAAAAATAGACTTTAGAATATATAAGCCCTCACTTCGGTGGGGGCTTTTGCTTTATATTTGATTGAATCAAAAAACCAAACCAATGAAAAGAGCATTAACCATTCTGGCCTTCTCAATATTATTAAGTTCCCTATCGGCGCAAACTTTTTATAACGACTATTTTAATGCCACTTTAGACATAGAAGCATCAACTGCAAGTTTTGAAGTGGATGGACAACAGTTTAAAGGCGAATTTCTTTCAAAAGAAATGAAATCATATCCATACTCTACGGTCTATTGTGTCGGTTCAGAAGACGGCTTAAAGTCTTTATTGTTTACAACGCAATTCAAATTAAGGGAAGGGAGTGATAACAATATAAAAGAGCTTTATACAGTTCAACTTCCTGCTAAAAAGGCAATTAAATCAGCAATGAGAAATTTTGGCGAGGACTTCTCTTACTCAATGAGAACGGATGAGTCTATTATGACTGATTACAATACTATAAAAAACAACATAGATAAATTAGAGTCGGAAGCATCAAGGAACAAAAGGCTTGAAAGAGAAAAAGAAGCAGCCGAGAAAAGAAAACTATTCGCAGATGAAACAGACCTGACCGAGTATATCGGTGTCTATCAAGTTAAAATTGGAAATTATGGTGGAACCAATGTCTCATCATTAGACTTTAGCGCTCAACTCATTGTTACGGAGGCAGGAGTTTCTTTGATTGGGGACTTTTTGACTTATGGCAAAATCAGCGGAACTTTCAAGAAGGATAAGGCGATACTTGATTTTGAAGAAGGAACATTTGAGTGCTTTATTTCAAAAGGGTTTGGAGACGAAATGATAGTCAGAGTAAATCAAGAAAAAACGGCAGGGGCAATATCTCGTATGAGCGGTAATAGACCATATGATACAATTACATTCACGGTACTACGAGATTAAAAGAGGCTTGCCATAATATTACCATAATGCCCTTCCATTTCGGAGGGGCATTTTTATTACAGACACTGTGGTATTCGGTTATCATAGTAGATAACAATAGAAATACAATGCCATTTAAGAAAGGACAGAGCGGCAACCCCAATGGGAGACCAAAAGGCTCATCTAACACCGATACGGACCTTGTGAAGGAGGTGTATGGTCAAGTAGTAAACACTAACCTTGAGAATGTAAATGATTGGATAGAAGAGGTTGGAAGAACCAACCCATTACAAGCTATAAAACTCATATTGAAGATGAGTGATTATGTCTTGCCGAAACTCTCAAGAGTTAGGCACATACAAGAGGTGAAGGAGATGAATATTGAAATACAGATATTTAAGCATAATCAGTAATTCACAATCGCTCTTTGATGCTGATTTTAAGTTGTCTGATATTCAGCCAGTAAGAGATTAATTATTCACAATCTCCTAACGCATAGAGGGTGATGAGGTTAACCTATGTGATGGTTTACACCATTGACATAGATACGAAGTGTTTCCCTCGTTTGACCTCGTGAGTATCCGTTAACCTTTTGATTGGTTAGCCGAACTAAATAAACTCAAACACGAAAAGAAGAAGTTCTTTCAACCTGTAAGATGTGAAGCGAGATGCAATCATTGGAAGAAAGAATGAAGTCTTGGTCAACAGCTTCTAAAAAAGGACTGACCCCCTGTCCGTTGAGCTTGGAAGGTCTCTCACGAGACTACTGCAACAAGGAAGTGAATGATGATTTGTAAAGAGGTCAGGTTAGTGGCACTTTACTAGAGGGCTTTGAGGCTTTGAGAGCCTCCCCCCTTGAAGGTTTTGCATCATATCAAGTTGGCTATTCACCTTGAATATCCTCTCTAAGGGTTTTCCAAGTAGAGGGGGGTGTATCTATGTGTGAGCCACATTAATGCCTGCTCCTGTAAGCTTACTGCTCAAGACTCTATCAAGATCATTAAGGTCCTTATCTTCTAACTCTATCAAGTAAAGTTCTTCAGAGTATTTTCTATAGATTGCTTGCTTCTCCTTTTTACGCTCTAAATACATATCTGTTTCCATTCCCCAGAATTCTATATACACAGACTTGGTCGTATTTGCTCCAAAAGATGGAATGTACCAATCACAGACAACTTGCTCCTCAATAGGCACACTTCTTTCATAGGCATGAGGAAGCTTATTTTCAAAGAGCCAATTATCAATAATAACCTCAGCCCGTGATCTAACATAATGGCCGTCATTGGTCTTGTATTTGCCTTTTGGCATATTCAGAGTTGACTTCTCTTTTGATGGAGATTCTTCTTCTGTCTTTTCAGGTTCAATATCTGAATTGGATAATGTCTTGAAGATTTGTTTGAAGTGTCTGTTGTTGTCAATTGTCTTCTCTGGCCAGAGTACATATTTAGCACCAGTAGGTGTATATGTCTTTTCCACTCCACCCATCCTTCTTCCGAGTTTAGTAATTGACCAACCTTTTGTAGCCTTCTCTATAAAGCCTCCTGTATTGAGTAGTTTATTGATTCTTTGAGGTGAAACCTTCAATTTTGAGCCTACTTCCTTGATTCCTAAAAGATTTCTATTTAAAGGGTCAAAGCTGGATGGCCAAGCCACATAATTTACATTGTTGAATGATTTAGGCTCGCCTCCTGCCTTGATTCCTTTGTCGGTGAGTTCACGACTTTCGCTCAAGAAGCCTTGATCAATTAGGGCTTTCCAAAGTTCATCGGTAGATACTCCTAAGAATTCTTTAGCTAATTTACTTGTAGATACTTTTCTCAAGAAAGGATGGTTTAGTTTTATGTCAATATAGAAACACTTTGAGAACATAACAAAACCTATTTATTGCAATGAAGGTTTTCAGCTGGAATATAAGACATGGTGGAGGCGCGAGGATTACAGAAATATTAGCTGAATTAGAGCGTCATGCAGACTCTGATTTTATCATTTTAACAGAGTACAGGAACAATAAAAACGCTTCCTCAATAAAGGAAAAACTTACTCTTCTAGGGTTTGTCAATCAATATTCTCCAAATGTTGAAGCAAAGGTCAATAGCGTTTTAATCGCCGCTAAGTATTCTGTCTACTTTCAAGAGTACTCTGAACTCCAAGGTCACCAACATAGAGTGGTTTCAGCTCGTTGGAAAGACATACATATCGTAGGAGCCTATTTCCCACAAAAAAAAGAAAAAGCAAGGGTGTTTGACTTTTTAAGCGACCTAGTTAAAAGTGCTCATATAGAAACAACTTTGATTATAGCAGGGGACATGAATACAGGCGTTCACTTTGAGGATGAAACGGGAAAGAGCTTTTATTGCAGTAACGATTTCATTCAACTAAAGAAGGAAGGTCTCACAGATGCATGGCGATTAATAAATACTGATATGACAGAATACACTTGGTATAGTAATCATGGAAATGGATTCCGAATAGACCATTTCCTAATCTCGTCACATTGCATTGATCTAGTTAATGCATGCTATTACTTACACAGCCCCCGTGTAAACAAAATTAGTGATCACTCTCAAATGATCTTGGAGTTAGAATAACTCTGGTAAGTCCTCCACATCCAACTGCTTGATTTTAATTACTCATATAATTTATAGGAACTATTAATCTATCACTTGCATTGGTTGACCACTGAACTTGCCATGTGCTTCCGTTTTTTTGATCAAGAAGTATAAAAGTCCATGAATTTTGAGTTGCGTACAAAGCAAAACGATTAACACTTCGCTCACTCTCCGCCACTAAAGGGATAAGATTCAAAGGATATTCAAATCGTGTATCCCCCTCTAACGACCACTGAACAAGTATTATCTTGCCGTCTCTTGTGTCTAGCTTTAGAAAATTGTACATGTTTTCCGTTGGGTATAGTTTGAAGTTTGCTGGCTCTGGAATCTCGTTAGATTGAGCTATTAAGAAATGAGCGCTAAAAACAAATACCAATGTGAGAATTGACTTCTTCATTCTGATTCTATTGATTTATGTCAAGTTAGGTAAATCATCAATATCCAACTGCTTCACTTCTAATCCTCTCAAATAAGTTAAGGATACAGTCATAGATGAATGACCCATTACTTGCTAGAAATAAAAAAGCCCTTCATTTCTGAGGGGCTCTATTTTTATTCGTTGGGCCTAGTTACTAGTTTAATCTATAAGGCATTTTATTTGAAGCATTCCTCATCAAGCCTTCAACAAGTGAGGCAGCAGAAGAACCTAATCCTCCGCTATACTTGTAATCATATTTCCAAATCAGCGAAGAACTTTGACAATCTTTAATTGAAAGTGTTGTAGTGACAGTATTGGTTGCTCCAATACCTCCAGCTACAAGGTATAATGCTGCCGCAGCTCCTGTTGACATTGGTTTAGACATTGCAAAATTAGAAGTAATTAAACCATCTACTTTCAACAACTCACAAAAGTCCGAAGTAGTTAAAATTTCCCCATTCTGAGTTGCTTTAGCAATAAGAGCATTGGTAGTTTCTACATCTTGAATATCAATGAAAAATTTTCCTTGACCCTTGCGTTTTAGCATAAAAGCATAAATCTCTTGCTGAAAATTTACAGATTCTGTTTTCTGAGCCTCTTTCATAGCATCAGCAGACATTTTCTTGGAAGCCGCAATACTTACACTAGGGGGCATTATTGCAACTGTTCTGTGAGACGCTGCAATTTGTTTTCCACTTGGCGCTAAATATATGGTAGGACCACAACTCATTAGAAATAGTGAGACTAGAGCGAAAGCGAAATTTTTTTTCATTTTTTTCATTATGATAGGTTTTTTTGTTCAAGCTAATTTAGAATAATCTACAGGACTGGCAAATCCTCAACATCCAACTGCTTCACTTCTAATCCTCTTAAATAGGTAAGTGATACTTTCATATCACTGTGACCCATTACCTGCTGTAACTTGAGCAGAGAGCCTGTTTTCTCAAATACCTTGATAGCTCCTGTATGTCTAAAGCTGTAGAGGGTTTGGTCTCTTTCCAAGAGATGACTCCGCCTCTTATACCTTGACCATAAAGTCTTAAAGTAATCTCTATTGTATGGCTCTTCAGTAAGGGTAAACACATTGTCTTTTCTATTACCTGTAAACCTCTTTAATACCTCAACTCTTACAACCTCTGGAACTGGTAAGACACGATTCCTTTTAGACTTCACTTTAGACCCACTTAAACTTACTTGTGAGAAGTCGCTGTTGAAGTCCCGAAACGACAAACAGCGCACCTCTCTATGGGGCCTTAAAAGCATCGTATAGGTCATCAAACAACATAGATAAAGATTGCCGCTAAACTCTTTTATATCGCTCAATAGAGCGCTAATTTCATCTATGGGTTTATGGAGCTGTTGAGGTGCTTTAGGGAGCTTTATTCTACTAAAGTTAAGCACTACTCCATTAGACTCTAACTCATCCTTTAGAAGGGCTGATATGTTCCTCTTGAGGTTCGCCATACTTGCAGGAGATGGAGCATACTCATAGATAAAGTCTCTAACCATATCCACCTTTAATTCTTTAATCGGCTTGTTGGCTAATCTCTTGGATTGAAGAAACTCCGACCAAAGTCTTTCGGTGTAGATTAAGTCCTTCTTGTAAGAGGAGGAAAACTCTAATGAGCATTTCCTTTTAAGCGTATTCTGAGCAATAGACTCAATAGTCACTAATGGCTCATTAAATGCAGATGGTCTCCAACCATCTCTAATTGCTACAGTATATGCAGAGCATAATACCTCAGCTTGTCTTAACCTGTCAATTAATACTGCGGTGTTTGGGCTGAGGTCAAGTTCAATGGCTTGACCATTGCTAAACCTGAACCTTTTGTTGTCATACCAGAAAGAGATAACATACTCAGTTGAATTCTTCTTAGTTACTCTTGGAGTTAACTCCTGTTTTACACGCATTGTGTCACTTATTGTGTCACTTTGGATAACCGAGTTAGCTTAAGATTTCTTTAGAAATCTGTGAACCAAGCCTTTAGGCTGGTGAGCAGTTGGTTAGAGCATCTGACTGTTAATCAGAGGGTCCTTGGTTCGAGCCCAAGAGGAGGAGCACTGAAAAGCACTTGTTAGCAATAGCAAGTGCTTTTTTTTGTTCTGTAAGGCTTGTCGCCTATTTTTCATCATCGGAGCTTG
>Ga0206129_10007790_pt1 | contig 10454 bp, 9 predicted proteins | sample Helgoland_Spring_8_FD_148616 | JGI IMG/M metagenome (GOLD analysis project Ga0206129, IMG submission 148616) | Pelagic subsurface seawater microbial communities from Kabeltonne, Helgoland, North Sea - Helgoland_Spring_Bloom_20160502_2 | ecosystem: Environmental > Aquatic > Marine > Epipelagic ...
ATGAATTAAAGAATGGTGGCGCTGCATTGATGGCTTATGCTCGAATGCAGTTTGAAATAATTTCTGATTATGAACGCAATGAATTAAAGTCTGCATTGCTCAAATATTGTGAACTCGATACCTTGGCAATGGTCATGATATATGAAGCTTGGAAGCACGAATTATTTGATTAAAGTAAAAAAAATTTCTTAATTTAAAATTTTCAAATGGATAGATTTATGACAATAAATACACTTAAAATAGCTTTAAGTTTATCAATTATAGGATTTACAGTTTTTGCAGAACCAATTCAGTTTCGATGTCATATGGACAGTTGCTCATGAGCAAACATATAAAACATGTATTAATTGGATAACAGCAATGATGGTGCTGTATTATGCAATGATAATTCATATTTGGGCACTTACAATTAAGTGTATGAGGTTAGCTGGTTTAGCTTTGCTGCTGTCAGTAGGTGCTATTACTGCTTCTAATGCTGACATCACTCAGTTTGAGATAAGCGGTGACCTTAATAACTTCAGGTTTAATGCGATAAAATCAATTCCCAATGGCCCACACCCAGATGTAAGCAAAGTCCCTTGTGCCTGGTTCTCCGTGCCTACAGACGATCAGAAATTCTCAATATCCCGATCAATACAAAATAAAGGGTGGGGAATTTTGTCTGAGGTAAGATTGGCAAAATACCATTTTATTGCTTTTGCAGGATCTTTTGATGGAGGTACTAGTGGAATATGTAGAATTTCACAAAGCAATATAGCTATTTTTGAACAAGATAATTTATTGGGTATTATCTATTTAGATGGTTCAGATGCTTCTTTAATAGGAAGTATACGGCTAATGGATGCGGGTTTTATACGAGTGTTTTCTGGTGACACCATTCAGATGCCGGTTGCTGATATACATCTCTCTTTGAATGCTTTCGAACTTAAGACCATTTCAGATTTAACCGCTCACTGTAATGGCACTAGTATTGTGCCATCAGTGTTTGGAAAAGATATTATAGAGGCAAGAAATGTGCTTATAAATCATGGCTTTGAGCCAATTGAAGCAATTGAACCTTCCTTGCCAGTATGGCGCATGCACCTAATTAACGATGGTATTCGTGAAGTTGATGCCTGTTCAGGGATTGGTTATTCTTTTTGTAAATTTAGGTACAAAAACGAAAACAGTTCTGTCAATTTAATAACTGCAGGCGATGATGCTTTTCCCTCTGTTGTGCGTATTGGTGTTAATTGTATGGAATAAGCACTTATCATACTATCATAAGTTTCATCTTAAGGCACAAAATCTGATGCTTGATCTACTTAGTCAACGGACACCGCCATCTGCTTCCCCAGATTGCAATCTAGCCCATAATTGTGTGAATAACCGCGTTGTTTCAGCGAGATACAGGCGTACGTTTTGCGTAATGCATGGGCTGAGGCCTTAGCTCGAATGTCTTACGACACCTTAATGAGCCATTCTTATTGCATTACCATTCCACCATCAATCATTATCAGTTGCCCGGTCATGTAATCACTATCAGAACTTGCTAAAAAGCTTGCTGTACCCACTACATCTTCTGGATATGAATATCTCTTCATAAGGATCATATTTTCTGCCAACGAGTCCATTGATTGGCCTTCTTTCTCGAACTTACCAATTTCAACTAAGTCTTTATCTAATTGTTCCCAAAGTTCTGTTCTAACTACACCAGGGCCATATCCATTCACAGTGATATTATGCTCTACTAATGCTTTGGCTCCTCCGGTAATTAAGGCCAAAGTTGCATGTTTTGAGCAGCAATATGGAATTACATCATCAAATGTTGTTCGAGAGACTATTGAGCCAACATTAATAATTTTATATGGACCATTTTCTTTACCTTGTTTCATCATTTGTCTTGCACTCTCTTGCATGCCAAACAATTGTCCCTTTGCATTTATATTCATTATGCTGTCCCAGTTCTCTTCATCTATATCCATGAAAAATTTTGGTTTATTTATACCAGCATTAAGTAAGCAGACGTTAATCGAGCCAAAGGCTTTTACTGTTGCATTAATCGCTGCAGCATTATCTGATCGGCTTGTCACATCAAGTTTAACTGCTATTGCTTTTCCATTGCCTGCAGAATTTATGCGATTTGCTACCTCTTCTGCACCTGCTAAGTTTAGGTCGCCTAAACATACATTAGCCCCTTGCGCTGCATAATTTTCACCAATTGCAGAACCCATTCCTTGAGCTCCACCAGTTATGAAAACATTTTTTCCTTTTAATCGATCTCTATCCATGATTTTCTCCAATTACTATTAATTAGAAATCAGGATGTAATCTTGTGCTCTCAATTGGAACGAACAGTTTATCCAATTTGGCCTTAATTAATCCAGAATGGACAAAACTTTTGTCATATAAGGTAAACTCTTTTGCAATCATCATCGCACAATGTGGGCCACTCTGGCTCATTTAAGGGAGGATAAAATGAATAGTATAGGAAAAACATTTCGTTCACTAATCGTAGGAGCGATTGCGCTAAGTGCTAGTGTATCATCTGCATGGGCAGAGGGTTCAATAGTTTCTTTTAATGGCCCTGCTGGTGAAGCTTATATCGGTAAGTTTATTAAAGGTATAAAAGCAACTGCAGAATTAAAAGGTTTTGACATTAAAGTATTTGAAAACCAGTTCAATCAAGCAGAGCAAGATCAGCAGGTACAGCAAGTGTTAGCCGCAGGTCAGTTGCCAGATGTATTTATCTGGTGGCCATCAGATGCAGTAGCTGGTTTGGGCTCTCTGAGAGCTTTAGCTAAAACTGGTGTGCCAGTATTAAAAATTAATCAATTACCAAACGATCAGGATAAACAATACATTTTTGGGTACGCAGGGCCAGATGACCGCCTTCGTGCAAGAAATGCTGGTTATATGATGAGAGAAGCTGCTGCTGCAAAAAAAGCTGCAGGTGGTACAGGATTTAATGTTTTAGCTTTATCGTATCCACATAGTTATGGCGGATATGGCTTATCAATAAATGCTTTCAAAGAGGCAATTGCTGGTTCTGATTTGAAAATTATTGGTGATGTTGATGAAGGTTTTGGACAAGCTAATGGTTATAAGGGTGCAGCAAAAATGATAGCAGCTCTTCAAGGTCAAAGTATTGATTTCGTATATGGAATGGATGATGCAATTTTGACTGGTGGCATAAAAGCTTTGGAAGAAGCTGGCATGGTAATGGGCCAAGATGTAATTGCAGTTGGAACTGTATGTAATGGTGACAAGCAATTAATCGAAGAAGGCAAACAGTTTGGTACAACTTTACAATCACCGTTACATGAGGGGCAGTTGGCAATTAAACTTGTTGAAGAGTATTTAAATACTGGCAAGTTAGCAAACTATATTAATTTCACTCCAAACCCATCTGTAACTAAAGAAACTATTGAAACAACAGCCTTACGTGGTTTCGATGGAAAGCTTTATTCAATCGAGCAACTTTGCTCGGGTGCTTGGTAATAAGAAATTTTTTACGTACAATTGATATTATAATCATCTCCAAGGGCTCTAAATGAGCCCTTGGTTGCTTTTTTAAGTGTCTCTAGGGAAACAATATGCAACCAATTCTTAAACTCTCAAACATCAAAAGAAATTATGGCGCTATTAAAGCGTTAAGGGGTGCTAATTTTGAGATTATGCCTGGTGAAGTCATGGGGCTTGTGGGCGAAAATGGGGCAGGAAAATCGACTATGGTTAAGATTATCAGTGGTTTTGATAGTGGTTTTGAAGGTGAATACTTACTCAACGGTGAGCAATTACATTTTTCAAGCCCTATACAGGCAGAGCGTTCTGGTATTGCCGTGGCTCAACAAGAATTAAGTTTAATTAAAACAATGTGTGTAGCAGAGAATATATTTTTAGCTGGTGATAGTGTTCCAACATTTGCTACTAAAAAAACTCTTGCAAAAAACGCAAAACCTTATTTAGAGGAAGTTGGGTTGGGGCATGTTGATCCACTCACCTCTACTGATAGATTATCTATTGGGGAGCAGCATTTAATTGAGGTGGCACGCTTGCTTGCTCATGATCCACAGATTTTAATTCTAGACGAGCCAACTGCTGCATTGGGGGAAACGGACTCCATAAGGATTCTTAATATGGTTAATCGATTGTCTGAACGTGGAAAATCTATAATTTATGTCAGTCACCGGTTGGACGAAATCTTTAAAATTTCAGATCGAATAATTGTATTACGTGATGGTGAAAGCCAAGAGCCACGACAGGCTTCAGAACTTGATGTAAATAGTCTGGTCGAATTAATGTTGGGACGTGAATTAAAGAACATGTACCCAAAGCGCATTAAAAAAGAGATTTCCAAACCGATAATGGAGGTTAAAAATTTGTGGCCAGATCGATTGCTTGAGGGTGTAAATTTCAATATTTATGCAGGTGAAATCCTTGGACTGGCAGGTCAATTAGGTAGTGGAACTGGTGATATCCTTGCAGCGATTGCTGGATCTACAAGAACAAGGGGTGGAGAATTAATATATAAAGGGAAAACCTTCTTACCTAAAAGTCCAAAAGAAGCGATTGATTCTGGAATTGCATATTGCTCAGATGACAGAAAGCATGATGGATTATTTCTTGGAAGACCAATTTCTGAAAATCTTTCATCAGCAGCACTGAAAAGTATATCAAAAAATGGCATCAGATTGCCAAAATTAGAAAATGAGATGGTAACTGAAAACGCAATTAAGTTTACAATTGATCCCTCCCGAATTCCACAAGAAGCAGGAGTTTTAAGCGGTGGAAACCAACAAAAAGTTGCTCTTGCAAAGTGGCTTGCAATTCATCCTGATGTTATTCTTGTTAATGAGCCTACTAGGGGTGTAGATGTTGGAGCTCGAGCTGAAATTTATCAGAAGTTGAGAGAACTTGCTGATGATGGTGCAGCTATAGTTGTTGCGTCAACAGACATTCAAGAAATTACTAATTTGCCTGATAGGGTAATTACCATTTACCGAGGAATTCAAATAGGTGAAATTGGGCTGGAAGATATGTCAGCGGCAACCATTCTAGAAGAAATTACAAACCCCTTTAATGAAAAGGGTTTACAGGGGGATGAAGATTTATGAGTAATAGTTCATCTGTAGTAAAGCAAAATTTTATACATCGATTAGCAAGGGATTATTCACCTTTAGTGTTGATAATGGTTGCAGTATTTATTGCTATTTTTGTTATTGGTGCTGCTACTGCACCAAATTTTTTAACAGTTCTAAACATAAAAACAATCCTAAGAGATGCTGCAATTGTAGGTATTATGGCAATTGGATTAACATTCGTTACTTTGTCTGGAAACTTTTTCCTTTTGTCGATGAAGGAGACAGCAGCACTATCTATTATTGCATTTGCGACAAGTATGTCTGCTGGTTATGGCTTTGAATTGTCATTTCTGTTCACAATGGTCATAGCAATGGCGGCTGGCGCAATCCAAGGACTGCTTATTGGACTTGGCGGAAATCCAATTGTTGTTACGCTTGGTGCTGCGGGCCTATTTTTTGGTATTAGTAGCTGGTGGAGTGACAATTTGGTAGTATCTTTTAGGCGGCCTCATGGTGCAGAATGGCTAGGGTCAGGTTCTTTTTTAGGGCTTCCAAATATCACTATCGCATTCATAATTATTGCTATTTTTGCTGAATTTGTGCTTCGTAGAACAAGCTTTGGACGGCAGGTTTATCTTGTTGGTTCCAATCGAGCGGCGGGAAGAGCAACGGGTCATGAAAATTTATCAATGGCAATAAAAGTATGCATAATTGCATCAGTTTGTTCAGCTTTTGTTGCAATCGCATTCTCAGCTCAGGTTTCAAGTGCTCATGTAAATTACTTTTCATCATCGTTTGGTTCGTCAGGTGATATGACTATTATGGTTATTGCCACTGTAATGGTTGGTGGAAACTCAATTATGGGAGGCTATGGATCAAGTCTTAGGTCAAGCATTGGTGCAGTGTTTATTTCAACAGTTGATAACATGATGGTTTTACATGGATATAATAGTGGGCCCCGGGTGCTCGCTGTAGGGCTTATGATAGTATTTAGTATTATGGTTTTTGCATTGGTGCAACGTGGCAGTAGATCAGTAGAATAGGAAAAGAAAATGTTTAATAAAGTTAAGAATTGGATATCGGATAACCCTGATTTATCATTTGCTATTTTATTGTCTATTTGTGTGTATGCTTACTTTGGGCTAACTAATGAATTATTCCCGACGCATCGAACCGGCTTTGCAATTATGGAAAGGTTCGCTGTATTGGGTTTGGTAGGATTAGCCCTAACTTTGTGCATAATTGCAGGTGAAATTGATCTTTCTATTGGCTCTAATGCTGCGTTAGCAGCGGTTATTACTGTGAGGTTTACTGATAGTTTAGGTGCGCCATCAGCTCTGTTAATTGCTTTACTAGTTTCGACCTCTATTGGTGCTATACAAGGTTATTTTATTGCATATTTACGAGTAAGAGCAATTGTTTTAACAGTTGGTACATTAATGTTATTGCGTGGAGTTGCATTATTTGCTGCTGAAGAGAAAACAGTTATGTTAACTGATTTTCGTGTTCCTGATTTCATTTCAACTAAAATGTTATGGTATTTTTCACCTGCAAGTTTATTAGTCATTCTGATGTTTATAATTGTAGGCTTATTCATGGGCTACACACGTTTTGGGCGTGAAATCTATGCAATTGGTGGTGCGCGTAAAGAAGCTATTGCTGCTGGTATAAGTTTGAAGCGACCTATGATTATTGTGTTTGCAATTTCAGGACTTTGCGCTGGACTAGGTGGGGGTATTATTGGCTTAAGGTCAGGCACTGCTCAGGCTTTAGGCCTCCAATATGTTTTATTAGCTGGAACGGTTGCTGCTTTCATTGGTGGTGTAAGCATAATGGGTGGCAAAGGTGGTGTCATTGGCGCAGCAATTGGAACATTAACTGTGAATTTTCTAAATACGGGCCTAGTATTTAATGTTACTCCAGCATTTATGGTCCAGTTATATCTTGGAATACTTTTAATAGTCGTAATTATGTTTCAGACAGGCTCTCGTGTTTTTGATGAAAATCAAAGAAGAAAACAGATTTTAGCTGATGCAGATAATCTTGCAAAGCAATTAACTAAGAGAAAGCAATTTTTGAAAGAACGCCCAGGATAGGGTAAAATATCCAAATTGGACGTTTTTTTCTGGATTATAAATCTTACAAATGCGTATAGTTTTGAAAATCCAGGAGAAAAATTATAATTACCTCGAGAAATATAAAGCGCAGACCGGAAGGGCCTTTTGAAACCTCTGATAGACGTAGTTCCTTCGGTGTATCAAATGAAGAAATGTCTAGGTTTTTAGATTTTATTGAACAGCAAGACGATGAAGTCAGACGGGCACTTTCTATAAAGACTGGATATGATGAAACTAAACTTTTTGTTGCGCTTTTACGAAACCACCTGAATGGTAAATTAACCACAAGTTCTTCACTTGCCCAAAGTTCTGGATTATCCTACGGAACTTCAATTCGTGCTATATCTTCTATCGAAGATAGAGGGCTTCTTGTTAGACGTAGTCGTACAGATACTGGGAAAAGCTTTTCACTGCATCCATCTGAAAAACTCATTCTTGAATGGCAGGAGTATGCACGTAGGGTTCACTCATTATTGGATAGTACGATTGGATTATCTTCAAAGTTAGGTCAAAAATCGTCTGATTATTTTTATGGGTCATCATACAATAGTGGTAGTATTCTTAGCCCACCAAGTGTTTTATCGTCAAAGCTTTCTCTTAATAAACAACTAAGAATATTAGTTCATGCGGATCCTACTTTTATGGCAATGCATGTCTTAAAGAAACAATTTGAGTCTATCTTGGGAGTTCCTATTCAAAGCCGAGCATTGTCTATTGATAGGCTCAGAGAAGAAATAATAAAAAATTCGACGGCAAAGCATTCAAATTATGACATAATAGCATGTGATCTACCTTGGTTTGGCGAAATGGCTGAAAAGGGACGCTTTCTTCCATTGGATAATCTTATTTCTAATACTGGGTTTGATACATCTGATTTTCATTCAGAAGCGCTTGCTAGCGCTAGATATAAAGGTAATCAATATGGTGTTCCTGTTCAAACAACACCTGATTTATTGGTATACAGACGTGACCTATTTGAGAGTAAGGGCTTAAAGGCGCCACACACAATAGATGATACCTTAATTGCTGCTCAAACACTTCATAGCCGCTCACGAAATGTTTCTGGAATAGCTTGGAATGCTGCGAGAGGAACGCCGCTAGGGCATACTTTTTTATTCACTATGGGCGCATTTGGTCAACCTGCTATAAATTTAAGAGCAATAGAAAATGGATTTGATGGTGAGAATGTAATAGGAGAAAATTTTAGGCCAATGTTTAATACTAATGCTGCGCGCCAATCTGCAGAATACCTTCTAGAACTATTAAATTATTCGCCTAGTAGTATTTTAAGCATGTCTTGGTATGAGCGTGCGCGAGCATATGCAGATGGAGAAGTTGGCATGGCTTATTGCGCAACATTATTGGCACCACTTTTTGAGTTGAATGCTAAGTCACCTGCATATGGAGTAAGTGAATTCCTACCGCACCCATGTGGAAAGGGTTCAAAACAAATTGCCCCAGTAGGTGGGTATGCATTAGCAATTCCCTCAAATGTTTCAGAGGAGAGAATAAGTCCAATTTGGACAGCTTTGATGTCGCTTACTTCTCCGCAAACTATAAAGCTATATATTGAGAATGGTTCATTGGTTAGTCCACGTTTTAGCGTCAGCATGGATCCAAAAGTCCGCCAGATATCACCTTTGATTTCAAAGGTAGATGAGATGGCTCGTTTTGGAGTATTGCAAATGTGGCCTAGGCCTCCTGTGCCAGAAATCTCAAATATAATCGCCATTGCTGGTGAAGAAATGCACGACATGCTTATAGGTGTGAAATCCATCGATGAGGCATTAAATAATTCACAGAACCGGGCAGATGCTATTATGCGGATGAACGGTCATTACTAGCCTCAATAGAGGCCAAATTGGAGGCCTCTATGGTTATGACAAACGCTTTAAATCCACGCATACTTCAACCAGGTGATATTGACCCTAATTGGAGGTGGGATAAACATATCCCTTCTTTAGGGCACATGGCAGTAGATTTTGAAAAGCGGGTAGATCATGACCGCCTACGCCGATATAGACTATCTCGATCAAAAGATGCATTAAAAAAATCAGACTGTGGTGCATTATTAATGTTTGATGTTAATAATATTCGTTATGTTTCTGGAACTAAAATAGGTGAATGGGAAAGGGATAAGATGTGCCGTTTCTGTTTGTTAGCAGGGGACGAAGAACCATACGTTTGGGACTTTGGCTCAGCCGCAGTTCATCATAAAGAGTATTGTGATTGGTTAGATCCAGATCGAATGTTAGCTGGTGTAGTGGGTATGCGTGGGACAATTCCACCTTCATTTGGTTTGATGAAAAAATACGCAGAAGATATTTATCGATTATTACAAAAAGCTGGTGTTGCTGATATGCCTGTAGGTGTTGATTATGCTGAAACTGCAATGTTTTTTGCGCTTAAAGATGCTGGCGTAAATGTAGTTGATGGGCAACAGATTATGTTAAGTGCACGCGAAATTAAAAACATCGATGAAATTCAATTATTAAATCAAGCAGCATCAATGGTTGACGGTGTTTACCATATGATTTGGGAAGAGCTGAAGCCAGGAGTGCGTGAAAATGATATCGTAGCTATGGCTAATAAAATGTTATACGAAATGGGTTCTGATGATGTTGAAGCTATAAATGCAGTATCAGGTGAACGTTGTAATCCTCATCCCCATAATTTTACAGACCGACTAATTCGCCCTGGTGATCAAGCATTTTTTGATATTTTACAGAGCTATCAGGGCTATCGCACATGCTATTATAGAACTTTTAATGTTGGCAGAGCTACTTCAGGACAAAATGATGCGTACATTAAAGCCAGAGATTGGTTAGATGCATCTATTTCAATGATTAAGCCGGGTGTGACGACTGATAAGGTTGCAGCTGTTTGGCCTACTGCACAAGAGCTCGGATTTAACAGTGAATTGGAAGCATTTGGCCTCCAGTTTGGTCATGGCCTTGGTTTGGCTTTGCACGAACGTCCAATTATTAGTCGTGCTGTTAGTATGGAAAATCCAATGGAAATTAAAACAGGAATGGTTTTTGCTTTGGAAACATACTGCCCAGCTTCAGATGGTTATTCTGCAGCGCGTATTGAAGAAGAAGTCGTTGTAACAGATACAGGCTGCAAAGTTATAAGTTTGTTCCCAGCTGAAGAATTGCCAATAGCAAATCGTTATTAATTATAATTGCTTAATCCACTCATGGATTAAGCGCTTTTTGTGAGATTTTTATGAAAAAGAAAAATATATCAAACAGTGAAAGCTACATTCGGATGT
>Ga0206129_10007794_pt1 | contig 10452 bp, 10 predicted proteins | sample Helgoland_Spring_8_FD_148616 | JGI IMG/M metagenome (GOLD analysis project Ga0206129, IMG submission 148616) | Pelagic subsurface seawater microbial communities from Kabeltonne, Helgoland, North Sea - Helgoland_Spring_Bloom_20160502_2 | ecosystem: Environmental > Aquatic > Marine > Epipelagic ...
AACCTATGACTACAGACGATGACAAAAAGAATCGACCTCCAGCACAAGCACCAATGCCCCCCATTAATTCTATGTCCTCATCTACTCCTCCACCTCCACCAATGTAAAATACTAATATTTTAATACTATATTATATTAAAATATTCATGTTTAAATCAAAATGGTATAATGTTCTGCTTATTTTAGCAATTTTCATGATAATTATATTATGGTTTAAAAAACAAGATTTATCGCCTTATTATGAAGGGTTTAGTCAAGACACGCCCTATTTGTTCGTAGAAGGTGAAAATATATTTGATGATTTTTATGCTGAAATCTATAATCAATTGATGTTGCCCGATAAACGTTGTATTTTTGAAATAGATAAAATTATAGAAATGACAGCACCTAGTAAACAAAGTACTTTCTTGGACATCGGAAGTGGAACGGGAGAGGTTTGCGGACAATTAACAGAAAGAGGATTTGATGTGTATGCTTTGGACACGTCTCAACATATGATCAATTATATAGAAAAGAATCATCCAAAAGTAGTTGGGAAATGCGGAAACGCAAAAGAGGCGATCACCTATGAAAAGGGCTCTTTCAGTCATATTTTAGCAACAGGGATGTCCATTTATTTATTCGAAGACAAAGATGAATTTTTGCGAAATTGTTTTTACTGGTTAAAACCGGGTGGGTATTTGATATTACATTTAGTTGATCGCGAAAAGTTCGATCCAATTGTTCCGGGAGGTAAACCTCCGTTGCTCAAAAATCCTCAACAATATGCTTCGTCGCGCATTAGTGATACCATGATTGATTTTATTGATTTTAAGTATCGTGGTAAGTATGATTTTTCACAATTAAATGATAATAAGGTCAAATTTATTGAAACATTTACTGATGATTTAACCAAGCATGTTCGACAACAAGAAACACAATATATTATGGAACCAATGGATAATATTTTAAAACAGGCTTCTTTTACGGGATTCATTCCTCATGCGCAAATCAATATGGTCGAAGGATGCGAGGACGAACATCAATATTTAGTCGTTTTAGAAAGAACACAGTAATTCCGTATAATATCAATAGTCATTTAGAACTAAAATATATATTCATGTTGGAATACATATTTTTATTCGTTTTTTTCAGTTGGTTAATTCCATTTATATATATTAAAATTAAATACCCTTTTTGGAGTCATCAACCCATATTCCATAGTTATGATATTTTCCGTTATTGGGTAAAACACCCTTTTATTATTCATCAAGGAGGACCTATAAAAACCAAGTATTTGTCCCAAAATGTTACTACTAAGAATTTCTTGGACTTATCCGAATCTGAATTAGGTGAAATAGAGAATATTATACAGAGTCACTACATCGAATCCGATCAAGTATTTACCCAACTATCAAAGAGTGATGTCCAAGAAGACTTTGTTGGACATTCGAATGCCTCCTATGTATCGTTTTATTACAACAAACAATTAGTATATGATAAAGATGCGGATCCACTTATCCAAGAAAAGAACACTTGTTTAGGGGTATTAACATCGCGCGCCATTAAAATATACTACCATTATGGAACACCTCATGAGCAATATGTATATTATTGGGACTATTTATGTACTCACAGAGATTTCCAAGACAAATTTATTGGGCGAAATTTGATACAAAATCATGAAAAACATCAGCGCCTTCATAATAAAGAAATAAGTTCATCATTATTTAGACGAGACGTTTCTCTATGTGACGGTGTTGTTCCATTAATACGTTTTAATGTTCACACATTTCCATTGGAAAAAACAAAACGTCCTCCTCTTGGACAATATACGACAATACGTATTATTGGACCCAATGTAACTAGTCTATTCGATTTTTTATTTAACATAACGCACAGTAGTGAACCAACACCTTTCCCCCTTTGTATTTTTCCAGAGGTAAATGTATTGGATCATCTCATACAAAAGAATAGGATAATTGTGTATGCTCTAAAACATCAGTCCAAGACATTAGGATTTTACTTTTTCAAAGACCCAAAAATATGTTATGAATTTAACGAAGAAAGAAATGTCTTAGACTTGATCGGGAGTGTATTCCTCCGACCATTCGATAAGAATAATGAATCTATATTTTTCGGTGGTCTATTACATGCTATTTACCATATCCAGGAAGACGCAAAAGTTCGCTATAAGTTACTTAGTTTTTATCAGTTGACTCATAATAGTCAATTAATACAAAGATGGAGATGGAAATATACCCCATTGTCGATCACCCAATCCGCATATTATTTATATAACGCGGTTTTTCCAAACATGCCTTACGATGAAAACAAGTGCCTTGTTTTACTATAAATTTCACAAATGTCTTTTTTAAATGTCTCTTCCACTTCTTTACGCTTTAAAGACATCTTCGGTGTCAAATGGTTTTGAAAACTATTATCTGGTATTTTTAAAACATGTTTTATTCGTAAATAAGAGTCAAGTTCTACATTGATACACGGGATATAAGATTCTATGGAAGAACTTTCTTCAACAATCAAAATATTATAGTCCTTATTATTACCATATACCATCATTAGTTCATTCGTGTGTTTTTTCACTATATTTTCTACATCTCCAATATTCACAAATTTTCCGTTCGACAATTTATAGTTTTCGCTTATGCGACCCTTGTAAAACAAAAATCCGTTTTCCATATATCCTTGATCACCTGTTTTATAAAAAAGATTCCCGTCTTTTCTAATAAACGCGTTATTGGTGGCTTCATCGTTTCTATAATACCCTTTCATAATAGATGGTCCCGCAACACAGATTTCTGTATCAATAATTTCTACAATTAAATCGTCTAATATCTTTCCAACCGATTCTTCATTTCTTGGATTATGGATATGATTTACACTAATCATCGGTGACGTTTCGGTACATCCGTAACCTTCACAAAAACTAATATTATATTTCAAATAAAACTGTTTTGTAGATTGATCTAATTGAGACCCGCCAATAAAAATAGTTACTAAATTTGATCCAAACATTTTGTTTAATACAAATGGCAATATTCTACGTATAAGAGGTTTATCTAATATTTCTAATTTTTGTTTAATCGTTTGTAACACACGTGGAACCAAATACAATAATTCGGGTCGTATTTCTCGTATTTCCTTTATAAATTCTTGAGGCCCCGACGAAATCGCAATTTTATTATTATTTAATAAATTATAATATAATTCGGTAGTTAAACCGTAAATATGCGCCCACGGAAGAATATTCAAAGTAGTATATGTTTTATCGGTTTGTAAATCCGAGAACGTTTTTTCCACATTTTGGATATTATGTAACATGTTTTCATGAGTCAACATAACACCTTTCGGTTTTCCGGTTGTTCCTGATGTATATATCAATTTGGCAACATCACTTTTATGTTCAATAGGAATAGTTTCGCCATATATTCCATCTTCAATAGCATCTCTCATGATTGTAACACCTTTATAATCGTCATTTGTAATAAAGACAGACGGATTACAATCATTTATAATATGATTGACATAATTATCATTTTGATTATTATAGAGTGGAACAAATGTGCCACCCAAAGCATTCGTTGCAATAGACCAGGCAACCCAATTAACACTATTGTTTCCTTTATACATAACACGATCATGTATGGATATGCGTTTTTGTAAAGAATGAACGCAAAACAATACTTTATTTTTTAATTGATCACGATTTACCCATTTCCATGAACCATTTTGTTTGTATCCTAATATATTCTTTTCAGGATGAGTATGTAATATTTGTTGAAACCGACTGGTTAAATTCATTATATATATAATTATTATCTTGGATTTAAATAATTTATAGAATAACTTTATAGTATTCTAAAAATGAATCAAACAAATATATATTTATGTGGCGATATAGGGGGGACGTATAGTCGTTTAAAATTATATATGAATTCAACCAATGAAATGAAAGATTTTGAGATTTTATATTCACAAAAATACATGAATAATGAGTTTGATCAGTTTGAAGACATTTTAACTCACTTTATTCGAGAAACAAATATGGAGTCCTTCCCATGTATAAGTCTAGCATGTGCCGGACCTGTTATAAATGATACAGTACAATTTTCAAATATTTCTTGGACAATTAATAAGCAACATCTTGAAAAAACATATAATACAAAAGTATATCTATTAAATGATTTTGAGGCATGTGGGTATGGTATTAAATTATTAAAGGAAAATGAAGTGATTATATTAAATAAAGGGGTGAAACAAGAAAATGGTGTAAAATGCTGTATTGGCGCTGGAACTGGTCTTGGACAATGTTTTATCGCAAATAATCAATGTTTTCAAAGTGAAGGTGGGCATTGTGATTTTTCACCCGAAAATACGATTGAATATGAATTACAAAATTTCATTCAAACAAAATTCAATAAAAACGCAACTATTGAAAATATTGTATCGGGGACAGGAATAGTTATTATATATGAATTTTTTTCAATAAAATATCCAAAACAGGTAGATAATACTTTACATGAGGATATTAAAAAATCGAATGTAAAGGCAAAAATAATATCTTCATCGACCGATACATTATGTATAAAAACGATGGAATTGTTTTTCAAACATTATGGCAAGGAAATACGTAATAGTTGTTTAAAATGGTTGCCATATGGAGGATGTTATGTCACTGGCGGTTTAACCCCCCGGTTTATAGACTATTTACAAGATCCATATCAAATTTTCATGAAATCCATATTCCAGGATCATTTACATCATGTAATTTCGTCTATACCTATATATGGAATATTAACCGACGAATTGGGAGAACGAGGTGCTTATGCGAAAGCTTTTCAATAATTAAGTATAATGTTTGTAATTATTAAACTATGTATAAATATTATATGAGTGACGAAAATAGTAAATTTTGGAAAGGATTTTACTCAAAAACAAACGATCCTATTGTTAAACAGAGTGATTTTGCTCAACATGTGTATAATAATCATATAAAATCTTATAATGATAATGGTGTTTATTTGAAAATTGGAGATTTTGGATGTGGTAATTGTAGAGACAGTCGTTTTTTTGCGGAGCACAACATTGTATTTTCAATAGACAAAGACGGCGTAAATACAATTAAAACGGACAGATGTCAATTAATTTTGGAAGATGTAGATGTAGTATTGAAAAAACAACAATTAAACACATTATTGGATTTGGTTTATATGCGTTGGTTTCTTCATGCGATGCCATATGAACATTCTACTTCTATATTAAATGAAACACTGGGGGCATTGAAACCTGGTGGATTAATATGTATTGAAGTACGTTCTATGAATGATGAAGAATTAGTCAAAACGAGTACATATAATGAAAGTGACAAATCATATACTACCACACATAAACGCTGGCCTTATACAAAAGAACAATTGGAAAATTACGCAAAAACACATGAGTTAGAAATATTGGAATTAAGCGAAGATTATTATTCTAAAAATAGTAATACAGAAACGAAAGATCCTTTATTAATCCGATGTATATTACAAAAAAAATTGATGCCTTATTATGAAAATAGTTCTAATTATAAATTGTATAAGCATATTTCGCCTAAAATGAAAAATTCCTCTTTTCTAACATATAAACAAATGGATGTTATGAATGAATTGTTAGAAAAACACAAAATTAAATATGTTGCCCTTGCTGGAACCATTTTAGGATTAAATCGTCACGGAGGCATTATTCCATGGGATAATGATATTGACATTGGGTTTGTTCCTAGTGAATGGAATAAATTATTTGCTATAAAAGATGAATTAGCAAAAGTTGGTTTAAAATACAGAACCAATGGAAAAACACATTGCCACTTTGGTTCAATTGATTGTTTTTTAATAGAACGTCGAGGTAATTTTTATTGTGGTTCCGCAAAGACATATTGTCATATTAACGAATATCAAAATGTATATAAGCAAAAGTTCGGTTACACATATGTTTACGCACCTATATGCTCCAAAGCATCTTTATCATACCGATACAAAAATTCGTATTTTACGACTGGTGATGTAAATGATAATTTTCATTTTAAAGACAAAAAAGTGCCTCGATTTACTCTTACAAACGACGATAGATCATTTCAAATAGAATAAATAATAGCGTGTAAGTAATACACTATTATTTAACGAATATATTTGCCAGTTCGAGAGAAAGCGTCTACAATAAAAATAATAAACACGCCCAAAAATAAATACAATATAAACTCCTCTGTAATATTACTGGTTTTCTCATTTTGTTGCTGTTCCAACATGTAAATCATATAATTAATTTTCTCAAGTAATTTATTATCCATAGTTGGATGTGTATCTAAACCCATTTTGCTGTAAGAATTATCAGGAACACGTAATTGTGACGGTTCGTATATGCGACGGTAATTACTATAGGGATTCGTCTGAGAAGGGTTGTTGGAAACGCCTAAATCTTGTTGAGATGGACCAAAATTCGCAGATTCTTGGCGAATTTTAGGTGGTTGTAATTGTATTTGATTAGAAAGAGGGGGGATTTCTTCGTCACCATTACGTCCGTAATTGGAGTGTTCTTGATCGTGTAATTTTTGTAGTTCGGGTGGATCTAAAGGAGTAAAATTCTCTAAATTGCCTCCATCATTTTCTTCTAAAACACTTGACATATTATCGATCAATTGAGAAACACGATTACTTCGATCACTCCCCTTTGTTTGATCTTCATCGAAGGAGGTAGGACGCTGTTCTTCAACGATAAAATCATTCCCCTTTTCTATAGTATTTATATTTTCGTCTAAAGACGGCAATTTCTTTTGGGTTTTCCTCATAGTAGACGTACGTTTCTTATTTACTTCGTCATTCCATGGCGAAGCCGTTGCTAATAATGATGATGATGTTGACATATTTTATTTATTAATCCTTAAAAAATACGTAGAAATTTCTTGTTCATTATTAACGGTTAATTCGACAAATTAAATGAATCTATTATCTATTCTTATAGTAGATATGTTAAATACAATTGCCCAGGTTCTTCCACTTGTTATATTCTATTTATTTTTTGCTTCACCCGATGATTTTTTATATAGTAGTATTCACCCTTTAGGGCGTCTCTTCGCAATTACTCTTATTTTACTATATTCCGTAATAAATACTTATTATGGTATTTTAATGTGCGCATTGGTCATATTCTATTACAAAATGGATTTTGTAGAAAAAACGAGTATGTTTGATTCTTATATGCTTATTGGTGACAAATTTTACGAACCATTTGAAATTGAACAAAAGGTTAAGAACAAGGTAGACGAGTTTCGCGAACAAAATTGTAAAACCGACAATTTAGAATTTAAAGAGAAATCCGTTAAGAACGAAAACGCTTGTCATATATTTCCAGAATTAAAATTTTTAGAAGAACCATGTAATCCATGTGATAAACAGTGCGGTATTACAATTAATGAAAAATTAAAAAACGAAGAAAATATGGTATATCCAAAGCAAGACGATGATTGGGTTTTTCAAATATGGAAAACATGGTTTAGTGAAGATAATTTAACACCTTCGCCAAAACAATCTACCTATGGTGGATTTTCATTTCAATAAAATATTATATTTTTAAAATAGGTTTTTATCTAACTACTTTATAAATAACTATGAAAGAAAAGAAAAATCCACTAGGAAAATCCATTAATGCGTTTTTACAAACAATACATCAATATGTGACGAATTTAAATAATAGTAAAATTTTTGCTGGAATTATGATTATTATATTACAAATATCTTCACGTTTTGTAACAATCAAATTAAGCAAAACAGTAGAATCCTATTTAAAATATACGTTTAGTCGTCAAGTACTCATTTTTACGATTGCGTGGATGGGTACGCGCGACATATACATCGCATTGTGTATCGCAATATTATTTACTATTGTTATGGATGTTTTATTAAACGAAGATTGTAGTTATTGCGTATTACCGACCGAATTTAAAGATTATCATATTCAATTGGCTGAATCCCAAGTTGATAGTAGTGCGGTTTCCAATCCTAGTCTCCCTCCTTCTGACGTCAATTCAAAAGAAGGTCTTACTGGAAAAATAGACGAAGAAGTGAAAACAACTATTGTTTCTCAATCAGAAATAGACAAAGCACTAAACACTCTTAAAAATGCTAAATTACAAAGTACATGGAACAAAGAGAGTTTTAACAAAGCTAAATAAGTTTAGTAAATTATTATCGCAATTTACGAAACATCAAGAAGGAAAAGTATGATAATACTATAAATACATATCTATTATGAATGAATCTATCGGTATACAACCTGTACATATACGTTTTTCTACAAATAGTAATAATGATTCAACGCAAATATTAACACAAAATATGATATATTTACCACCAAATGAAGATAAGGAAGACAAAGAAGAAAATGAAACGATCAATACCGATAAAAATAAAGATTCTTCGAACAAAAATGAGTCATATCCTCTTTTTACGGATCAAGCAAGAATATCTGTGTCAAAACTAGTAAAATTGCCAAGAGAAAAACAAATAGAAACGTTCTTTATCAAAAATGATTTTAAAAAGTTGATTGGTTCATCATTTACCAAGGATGTAGATGAACGCAATGAAAATGCTGAATATAACTTGAGAACTATGTTACAGATATTTTTCCCCACTTTATTTCCTATTCAGGCAAATATGACCGAAACATTTAGCGAAAAGATGAAAAACGTATTATCTGCCCCAAACGTAGAATCAAATAATAGTAATGTATTTTCACTTCTTGCCAATTTTATGGGAAAAGAAAACGATTATGGTTATTTAAATATTGGAAAACAATACACTGTTACAAAAATAACATTGATCAATGATATTATTAACGATCAACTATTTAAGAATTTAATTCAACCTTCTATTAATTTTCAAGCTTGGCGCAATGAAACGATTCAAAAATACACGGAAAATTCAACTGATATTATGACAAAAATTAAAACTTTAATCCAAAAACATTTTAATGATATAAAATCTTCGTTAAAAAAACAAGGTGAAGATCCATACAAAGATTTAGAGAAAATAAAAAATACAAATTCAGCAATTAATCGTGAAGCCGGACATCCGCCTCGGTTATTAGTTCCTTATTTTGATACATTGTTAAACACCGAAATCACGAATGTGAAGACTATTGTTGATATGTTTATCGAATTTTATAAACTAAATAATGCGGCACCGAATGATAAACCAAATTATATCCCATATAGTATCAAAACATTACCCGGTTTTAATGATTTACTTGAAAATTCTATAAAATATAAGATAGATGCTGAACTACTAAACACTATTACTAATATGGAAGTTGCGATAAACTATTTAACGAAAATAAAAGAAAAGGATAAAATTTCAAATTATGTTGATAAAACAGTTGCCGAAAAAATAAAGACATTTACTCATTTAGAAACTTTCGTACAAATGATCAAGGAGTTTCGTAGTCCTATACGATTTTATTCAAATAAACAATTAACTACATTGTTTAATGACACAGGTAAAAATATTCAACCATTTATGGAATTTATTGAATTTCTACGTAAAATTGTTATAGAAGACAAACCTGAAGATAAACTTTTAAGTAATACCACATTGATTGATAATTTAAAAACTGGAGTAATGTCGGTAAGAGAAAAAATAAACGATTCAAAAAAAGACGATAAAATAGATCCATTGAAACAACAAACAAAATTATATTATGATTGTTTTGTTAATTTTGAATTAATAGAAGGATTGTTAAACGATGATGTTGTAGAGCTCATTGAATGTCCATATAGAAATAATTTTTTAGTTACTATTTACAATGATTTAAAAACCAGTGAAAATAAAAATCCTATGTTATTTTATAATAATATTCCTGTATTTGATATGGCAAAATATACGCAAAAAAATCGTTCAACAAAAGGATCTAAAAAAATAAAAGGTGGATTCATTCCTAGAGGTACATCTTTGGCATCAAGTTCTCCGAAAACTGCCAGTAAAAAATATACGCGTAAGAGAAGAAAGAATCGTCGTAATAAATATTCATTGCGATCACACAAACAAACTAGTATTTAATTCATTTTGGGTTTACCGTTTACAAATTTACCTACCTCGTCGCCAACATCTCCGTCGGTAGTTGCTTCATATATTTCCCCATTTTGCGCATCCGCTGTAAAATATGTTTTACCGCGAATGGTTACTTCAAATACTTCTTCTTCCATTTCCTCTTCTTCCTCCTCTTCTTCCTCCTCTTCTTCTTCCTCCTCTTCCTCTTCTTCGGCAGATTCCTCTTCCTCCTCTTCACCTGACTCTTCCTCCTCTTCACCTGACTCTTCCTCCTCTTCCTCCTCTTCACCTTCTTCCTCCTCTTCCTCCTCTTCACCGGACTCTTCCTCCTCTTCCTCCTCTTCACCGGACTCTTCCTCCTCTTCCTCCT
>Ga0206129_10007799_pt1 | contig 10446 bp, 3 predicted proteins | sample Helgoland_Spring_8_FD_148616 | JGI IMG/M metagenome (GOLD analysis project Ga0206129, IMG submission 148616) | Pelagic subsurface seawater microbial communities from Kabeltonne, Helgoland, North Sea - Helgoland_Spring_Bloom_20160502_2 | ecosystem: Environmental > Aquatic > Marine > Epipelagic ...
CGCTATCGAGCGCCGTTAACTGGAGCGATGCAGCAGCTTCTGGTCACTCGCTATATTTGAATCTTTCGCGGACCGACGAACTGCTTCTCAAGGATAACGGGAGCGCCCGCAGGGGGTGGGATCCGATTCGCGTGACAGAGCGCCTCAATTTCATCCCGTACTTGCGGGTCTAATTGTGCCGCCATATCCGATGCCCTGTAACGCTCGGTGCCCGCTTGCTTATCGACCATTGAGCGAACCCACGCAGGACACACCGCGTTCAAAATCGCGAGGCGATCCTCACCGCTCACATTCAGCTCTGGGCAGGCGCGGTGCCAAGTTCTGGAATCATAAATTAAAGCTGAACCGGCCGGCGCAACCATCTGCATCACCTTATTATGCGGGGCAGTTCCCATTCGAGTGCCGCCTTCATTGAAGGCGCGCGGCGGCCACCGGCGACGCAAATGTGAGTCAGGAACATATTGGGTTGCCCCATTTTCGGGGCGGAAAGCATCAACACAAAGATTAAATTGCACCCCATAAACCGCGTCATCCTGCCAGCGATCATCTGGATAGACATCTGGGTGGTAAGGATAATCCGCGTGCCACCCTTGCTCTGGAAACTGCCCGATCAAATCTTTCGCTGGTCGCAGCACCGTCATCGCCGGCTGATGACAAAATCGAATGTTTGATGCGCCGAGATAAGCGCGCAACACCCAAAGTGCCGCAGGATGCGTCACCGCGTTGCAAACATCCTGGCTCCAAGCAATGCCGTGGGGCACGCCAAACCGGTCATCGAACGCTGGCGGTGCGGGTTCAAGTTGGGCAATTTGCTGCGCCGTTACCGTTTTGATGCGCTCAAGCGCGGCCTCGTCGATTAAACCATCAACCACTGTATAACCATGCGTCCTGAGTTCGCCCAAATAATCATCAAGGGGTCGAGCAGGCCAGACCATCCCATCGATAGGAGGGGGACATTCCATCATTCAGTGCTCCGAAGAAACAACCTCCTATTTAACCATAGGACCGACTGAAGACCCATCACCCTCCGAATATCCCGACCCGTTAGAAGCCCCTATATTTGTAGACGATTTGCGAATTTTAGAACCAAGCAGATACCCAAAAAATATCCTTCAGCGCCAGCGTGAGGGTGTTGCTGTCGTAAAAGTAGTAAGGAAATACACGGGAAGACCGAAGAGCCTCAACAGCGTCGAGATCATTAGTTTGTTGGATACTGGTTTGACGAGGCACAAGACAGCAAAGCCCCTCGATGACCTTTTTCATAATTAATTCAATTTTTTGTTAGATCGACCACGCCTTCCGAAACCTACTCGGTAATAGTGCACGCATAGAGCTGCCTTGGACATCACCGCGTGTCTGAAGCTCCTGCAGGCAACCCTACTGGACAGGCACACGCGCTTGAATATAAGCCTCAACTTCTTCAGCCGTATCTCGTTCAGCACCATCTCCTATCGCACCAGAGATCAAAGACGCACCAGAGAACCCAAACAGGTACCGTATGAGCAGAAGCCCGTCTGTAAGCGGCTTAGATTCACCATCGCCATCGATGTCTAACTCCGAATCAGCATCGAGCAGATAGCCTGCGATAGCCTCTGAGGAGCCTCTGCTTGCTTCTCCAGATACAGCACCAGACGTTAATGATTCTCCGCTGAAACCAAATAGGTGACGGATAACCAAAAGCCCATCGGTTAGCGGTTTAGCTTCCGAGTTGCCATCTACGTCAAAGCTGAAACAGCCTGTTTTACAGGAAAAACGATTAAGAGGATTCGTACCATCTAACTCTTCTTGATCGTCACTAAAGCCGTCATTATCATCGTCTGAATCACAAGCATCACCTTCAGCGTCCCCGTCTGTATTCGTTTGGTCCAGGTTACTTAAACTAGGACAATTATCTGCATTATCACCGACACTATCGCCGTCGGAATCTGCAGATTCAGTCGAATCATCAGGAAAAGCATCTGAGTTATCACCAAAACCATCACCATCTGAATCATTTGATTCGCTTGGGTTGGTTGGGAAATCATCATCTTCATCATTAACGCCATCATTATCATCATCCGAGTCACACGCATCGCCGTCGCCATCTGAATCCGTATCAGTTTGGTCGGCGTTGGCAAGGGACTCGCAATTATCGGCATTATCTTTCACGCCATCATCATCTGTATCGGCCCCAATTAGGAGATTCGTACCATCCGGCGCAAAGGGATTGCTGTCTAACTGATCCACAATCCCATCATTATCATCATCGTTATCACATAGGTCGCCAACACCGTCATCATCGTTATTTTTTTGATCAGAATTGGCCACGTAAACGCAGTTATCGACCTTATCGGCAATACCATCGCCATCTTCATCCGCCTCGACTTCATAAACATTTGCGTCAAGCGGCGCTACGTCATCCGAATCTAAAACCGAATCACCATCGTCGTCATCATCGGCCACGTTGCCAATACCATCACCATCCGTGTCTAGTTGTTCTTTAGAGTCTAGCGGGAATGCATCCTCTTCATCGGCCGTTCCATCATTGTCATCGTCGTTATCACACGCATTACCGAGCCCATCTTGGTCTTCGTCTTGCTGATCATCGGCAATGGCTGGACAAAGGTCATTGGCATCGACGATCCCATCACCATCTGTGTCAGCCGAGAAGCTGCCCTCGCCCTTAAGCACTTGAGAGTATGCTGGTCGACTGATCAGGCCTTGGTCATCCTGAACGTAAAAGACAATTTCATAGCGCCCAGCTTGCTCGAAATCACCGTATGTAGCGCTGAAGCCACCTTCATCGTTTGGCGCAAGCTCGACTTCTGCGACAGATAGAACTGGGACATCCGGGTCACTGCCACCATATCCTGGTGGCAGCACAACGGCCCAAACACGATCAACCGGGTTCACCGAAGTAACACCTGTCACAGTCAAGAATGCAACCGAGTTGCCGCCTATAACCTGCGGATTAACCGCGCCCTTGATCTCCGGCTCGAACGCGGCCGTGACTGCCCCTCGACCCAATAGAATATTGGCGCCGTCGATGGCCAAATCGTCAGCCACACCGTCGCCGTTCACATCGATCAGGCCGGTTTGGTATTTCTTCATCAAACTTTGTGCTTGACGATAGGCGTCGCCCAAATTCGCTTTGCCGAACACCGCCGACCAAAACTGAAAAGAAAACGACAAAACGCCTTGATCAATGAACCAAGCGGGCTCGCTCTCGGAACTCGATGTCAGGATGAGCCGTTCAACTTCGGGTAAGCCTGTGAGATCTGCAAGAAAACTCCCTGAACGACAGGCATCGTAGATCACAATCGTCCTAGCACCCGTCTTGCTTTGATAGGCGTCCAGCCAGGCATCCAAGCTCCCAACCTCTAAAAATTCGCCCCCAAGGGTAATCTGAAATCTGTTATCGCCGCCATGACCGACCATGTAAAACAGCAATTCGCTGGCATCGCTCGCCCAGGTTCGAATGCTATTTTCAATGGCCTCATTGGTTGCCACCGCATCAATATCATCGAAATCTTCGTTACCATCCAAATCCAATTCAAGGGACGGCGCGAGCACCTGAATCTCATCTTTTTCATACCCCTGGTAAAGCAGAGCGCTATAGGCATGGCGCGCGACCTTCAGCGTTGAAGACCACAATGCATTGCCATTGTTAATCGGTCCACCAATCACCAACACGGCTTTCTTTGGATTGGCCGGTCGAAACTTAGCTCGAGCCTCCTGGCTACGATACAGCGCCTCTTTATATCCTCGAGCACGCACCTTGGCTGGCCCATCTAAACTAACGGGTCCCGTGTAGAGGATCCCATCCTCAGTAGGCTCTGATCCATCTATCGTGTAGTAAAGGCGCGCACCCTCGGTCTCGGAATTAATGCCCATGTCGAGTGGCGCGCGCGAGCCACTCGCTGGCGTGATCACCGGTTTCGCCACACGAGCGCCATCGCAATTGATGCGTACGCTCTCAGCGCCCTGAACGGTCTGATTCCAACCATCAAAACTGCCCGTTCCAACGAGCGCCTGATCACCATCGTCCGTCGTAAAACGATACTTCAGGGTGCGCGCGATATTGTCATTGAATCCGCCCCAGCGAATGGTCTGGCTTTCTTTCTCCCAAATACCATCGTCACTAATGTCCTCTGGCACTGCGCCTGACGGTAACTGCTCAGAAATGAACTGCGATTTGACACTCGCCACAGGGTCAACTTCGATCGACACTTCGGCGATGCAGGCGCCGTCAATTACTGAGCGCGTTATCGTTGCCTGTGGCACTCGCGTTGACACCGTCACACTTGCCGGCTCAGAATTCAGAAGGCCATCGCTCACCCTGAAACGAAACGCATCGGCTCCATTTTCGGCAGATCCAGGGATGTATTTAAAGGCGCCCGTGGTGTTATCGACCCACTCAACCAGACCTCGAGTCGGCAGCTCAACCCATTCGAACGTGACAGCATCTTGGTCCACATCATCAGCTCGTAAAGTGCCGGTATATCCAGCGGCATCGAATACTGTAATCGAATTGCTTAGTGCAACAGGCGCATCATTGACTGGATTTACAATAATTTCGCAGTCGGCAGGCGCACTATTTTCATAACCATCATTAATGATGATCCGAATCACATCAGTACCAAAATAGTTCGCGTTCGGTGCGTAGTTGAGCTTGCCCTCTTCCGAGAGCTCAGCGGTTCCTTCAGCAGGCCCCCCGATCAATTTGAACGTTAAAGGATCTCCGTCTTCGTCTGTCCCAGTTAACTGATCAGTAAGCTCCGAATCTTCTTGGACCACTCGATTGCACGCATTAAGACTTGGTGGTGTGTTAAACCCTCTTTTGATAAAGATCTCAATGACACCCGGCGCGCTGACAGCCTTGCCGTCTGATGCGGTATATTCAAAAGCAATCGTGCCGCTGGCGCCCTCAGAATTAAACGTAAACGCGCCCGTCACAGCATCATCGAGGGTCAGGCTTCCAAAAGAGGGTTCAGCGGTGATCTCGAAGAACAATGAATCTCCATCGCCATCTTCGCCCGGCAGCATGCTCTGCACAATTTCGCCCGGTTCTACCACATACCGTTGATCATTGGCGATCGGGCGATCCTCTTTTTCAACCAATGTAATGCTAACGGTTGCTATATTAGAGTCCGAGACGCCATCGTTGGCGACAAACGTAAAGGAATCCAACCCGTTGGTATTGGCGTGTGCACGATACTTAAAGGTGCCTTGGCTGAGATCGGTTAAGGACACCGTCCCAAACTCTCCATCTGAAACAACCGCATAGGTTAGACTATCGCCATCGTCATCATCCGCTGCCAGCAGGCCCTCTAAGAGACTGTCCTCTTGTATTGTATAAGCCGCATCTTGTGCGAATGGCGCCGCATTGGGCACGGTCTCGCCCAGAAGCTGATTGACTTCTGTTGAAGCTGGGATCGAAATAACGCCCTGGTTATCTCTTGCATAAAGCTGGATCTTGTACCTACCGTTCTTTGTGAAACGCGTATAAGTGGCGCCGTAGCGACCATCGCCATCAACGTCAGATAATTCAAAGGAAGGTAGCTCGGTCACAGGCGCGTCAGCGCGCCGTGCCCGGAAATTCGGTGGCACCATGACAGCCCAGACGCGGTCAATGGGATTTAAAGAAACCACCTCACCAACTTCGATCAAGGCGCTTGTTTCGCCATTCAGGCTTATGGGTGAACTGACACCCTTGAGTTCAGGCGGCACAGATGCGGCCACTGCCCCTCGTCCAATCACGATATCGCGAACCAGAAATTTATCTTCTTTTTCATTCGCGATGCCATTGCCATTAGCATCTAAAAGCGGGCGCTGATCGCCCTCCATCTGTTTAGTCGCGCTCAGATAGGCATCGTAAAACTTGCCTTTATAGAAGACAGCTGCCCAAAACTGATAACTAAAAGACAAGGCGCCGCCTTCTAAGAATAGGGCTGGCTCATTGCTCGCGGAGGTCAATACGATTCGCGAGGCACCCTCGGGAGGCAAAAGCCCCTCAACAAAAGTGCCCGATTGACACGCATCATAAATAAAGGTCAAAGGCCCAGTCATCTCACTTTGAAGCTCATCAAACCAGACATCGAGCTCGCCAACGCTCACAAACTGCGCGGTTTCGCTTGTTTTATTCAAAACAAACTCGCCGTAACCACCGTGATCCGTGAGATAGACCATTACCTCGCTGGCGTTGAGCGCCCAATCCGTAATCGCGGCCTTGAGGTTATCGACCGTGGCGAGCGCATCAACATCATCAAGGTCGCCGTTGCCGTCAAAATCGATATCATCGACCGGACTAATGAGAAAAATATCTTCTTTGTCATAGCCCTGATACAGCAGGGCGTTATAGGCATATTGACTCACCTTGACCGTGGCCGGCCAAAGTGCGTTGCCCTCATAAGGGCCGCCACCCGCGACGATGATCGCTTTCGGTCTAGTTCCCGTTAAGTATTCCCCCTGTGCAACCTCAGATTCCTCAAGGCCCTCTTTAAAAGCCACCGCCTGGAGGGTTGCTGGTTCCGAGAGCGTGATCGGTCCCTCATAGAGCGCCGAGCTGATCGTGGGCGCTGCACCATCAAGGGTGTAGCGAATGATTGCGTCCTCGGTTTCACTCTTGATTGAAACGGATACCGGAACTCTCCCCTTGGCGGGGCTTAATATCGGTTTTAATGCTTGAGGCGGAATGCAGTCTTGGACGACAGCGAGTGTCTTGCTGGGCTGCTCTGAAAATCCTCCGAAACTCGCCTCCGCAGAAAGAGAGTAGGTTGCATCGGGTCCGGTTAATTTAAAGCTCAAGTCTCGCGCCGAAGTATCCGCATAAATACCCCACTTGATCTGCTCAGTCTCCGGATCCCAAGTCCCGTTGTCGGATATAGCCTGAGGCACTGTCCCAAACGGCAAACGCAGCGCGACACCATAACTCTTGGCTTGAGCCGTTGGCGCAACCGCGACGGTGATCGTTGGGTTACAGGTGGCTGTTGTGGTCGTTTGAGTCAGCGTGTCAAATAGTTTTCGAACTGGCGCGGCATAGTAGGCTTCCACGACATCGCTGGTGCGATAGCCCTCTTTAACCGCAATGGCTTTGAAATAGGTCGCCTGATCTAAAGATACCGCGCCCGAATAAACTGGCGATGACGTTGTCGGCGTCGAGGCATCTAGGGTGTAGTGAATCGTGGCGTCAAGCGTATTGGTCGACACTGTAATCGACAAAGGCGTTCGGGTGCCCGAGACGCTGGACAGTATTGGCTTTGCCACCTGCTCGGGCAAAGCTGCCGTATCACAGGTCAATCGCACGGATTCTTTACCGGTCTGCGTTAAGTTACCGTCTGAAGCCTCTCGGCCGCTCAAAGTATAATATCCATCTCGACCTGAGAGTGAATAACGGAACTCGGCCGGTGTGGCGCTCAAGGTACCACCCCACCGAATCACCTGTTTGGACTCGATCCAAACACCATCATTACTGATCTCGCTCGGTGTGAGCGGACCGATGTTTTCTTCGTAAGCCCAAGACGCTGCCGCGGTACCTTGACCCGCCATTAGGGTTACAACAGGCGCACAGGCTGATGTGTCTACCGTTCTCTCGGCTGCAAAACCGGCCATTGACCCGAAGCTAAGGAGGAGACCGATCGCCGCTGTCTGAATTCGTTTCAACATTCGAAATTCTCTATTGAACAATCGAGGCGATCAGTTCGACGATACCGGAACCCACGTCGCGGGCTTACCCACGCCTATGTTTTCGTATTTGCCACCGCTCTGCAGGAGGTACCCCGCACGTGAGACAAAATCGATGGGGATAATTGACGGCGCGCTCTCCCAAACCGCGTTGCTACGCCAGGCCGCGTTGTAGGCATCAAACTCATCCTTTGAGATCTCGTTATCGCCATTGGTATCAGCTGGGTGCAGTGCCGTGGTCGAGCGCTCATAGGCACCAATATCAACCGCTCCGTTGAGCACTCGGGCATTACCATCAAGGTCGTACACCTGCTCTGCACTGAGCCGATTATCTGCACCGGCATTGATGGCGGGAGAGCCTGTGCGAACATGGAGATCACCCGCTCCTACATCAAAATATTGTGGATCAAGATTAATATTACCGTCGTTGATGTCCCAGAATTCTGTCGCTGTTTGAAAGATATTGTTCACCAAGACACTTGCGTCAGCGTATCCGATCTGTTGAATATCGTAGCCGCCTTCAACTCCGGGAGCAGCCCAGACAATGTTATTGGCAATGGTGAAGGAATTGCTGTCGACACAGAGGCCAGAACCCACCGTTCTGGCAACAGTATTGTTTAAGATAGAGAAGGCGCCGCTTTGAAAAAACACGGTGCAATAGTCGTCTCCAAAGACAGTCTCACTGCCGCCTCCAAGTGCTGCGCCAGGATCGTAAACGTTAGGATCGCCAGTGCCCTGGTTGTCCTCCTGGGGTCTAGCCGACTTTCCAATACCCGAAATTAAATTTTCCGTGAAAATCGTGGTTTGAGGCTCACCATACCCTGGGTCGCCTGGAAAACCGCCCAGCGAAACCGAGCCCACCACCCTGATCGATCCTAATAGCTCCCTAAAAATGTTCCGCCGTACAGTGCCAGAAAGCACAAAATCAACGCCAGGGCCGGTCCCAAAGTTCATCGAACTAGAGCCTTCTCCCAATTCAAAAATATTGTCCTCTATAACACCTGCGAGAGCGGTTGCTTGGCGTGTGGCGTTCGCCGTGAAAAGGTTCTCTGCGATACGACCACTTAAAGCGCCAAAACTTGACCCAGCAAACCCTCTTATCTCATTGTTTTCAAACGTTGTCGTGCCATTAAGTTTATATAACTCACGAACAGTCTGGACCACTTCTGTTTCAATGTAAGTATCCTCTGCGTTTGTGGTCTCTACTTTGACTTCGCCAAGCGCTTCAAAAACATTGTCTTTTACAATTAACTTAGAGTCATCGCTCGTCGTACTCGTTGTATAAGTAGAAGTATTCTCTGCTGACAATGATATCGCAGACGTAAAAGACGTAAGGGAAGGTCCATCTGCGGTGTTCAGCGGCAGCGCGAGATTATTGAACCGGTTGCCTTGCAACAAAATGGACTCAGTGACGGCCACTGCTAAATGACCAGCAGTTTCATACGGGCATGTCGAACTTATACTTCCCCCGTTGTCTCCTGAGCCTGGCGGGAAGTAAGCGCCGTTACCCAGAAACAAACTATTTTCAATCGTCGCGCGAGAGAAACCGGCAGATACGGTGGTACCATCCAAGGTGCGACTGCCCCCAACAAAAACGCCCGCGCCATGGCAGGCAAAGTTATCCCGGATCACCAGATCAGATAACAGAAGGTCTGCATTCCTTTCTTTATAACATTGCTCGACAGCCTCCGAAGCCGCGTCGGGATTGGGGTTGGTGGGGATTTGGGAAACAAGCTCACGACAATCATCTACCGGCCCCAATAGCGTCAGGCCGCCACCCGGCTCATCGCTTTTTCCGTTCGCCAAAGTGAGATGCTGAATCGTTAGCGACATTGCGTAGTCTCTCGGGTCCACTCGTAGAACGAAGGCTCGGCGTTCGCCATCGAGGATAATCTCTTCTCGGTTTGCCGACGGATCCCCTTGAACGGTCACTGAATAGGCTTCGCCCGCGAGATATTTGAAGTTGCCAGCATAAACCCCAGGCGCCAACGTAATCACGTCATCACCCCCGTTACTGGCAGCGGTTGTCAGCGCTGACTGGAGTTCGGTCGAGCTGGATACGTTGAAATCTACCGCGATAGTTGGGGATGACATGCCTAAAAAAGCACTCGCCAACAGGAATCTAAACTCAACTTTCATAACAACCTTTCCTTTAGAAGAACCTCGGTGAACGGATTTATACCAACATTTAGATTCAGTTTAAATTATCAGGAAGATACAAGCATATTCCATCGAGTTGGTCAATCGAGTGGAAATCCAGCCGCACTCTTGTCGTTCAGATTGTCCTCGCTGCCAAACTGTTGGCTCGGGCATCACCTCAAAATTCCTTTGCTAGGCTTGCTGAACACCAAGACTTGGAATAGCGCTCGCGCTCGGCCCGAATGCTCCGGCCGCTCAGGATATTCGGATCCCGCTATTTCAAATCAATGGCATGAGGAACGTTTCCAGATTTAAGGCTCCTCGGTTTTGCTCGTGCAATTAAGCGCGGCGGCGGCTTTTTTTGTGTCACAGAAGATGTCCACGGCTTATCAAGCTGACTCTGACCCGATACTCGAGGGCACTGCTCAAGTTTAACTGCGCTGCCGCGCCGAAAACCTTTTCAACACCCTGATCCTATCTCCAGGCAAGATGACCAATATTTCCCTTACTACGAACGCAGCCCTAAACGCGATAGTGACTAATCTGTACTTCCTCACCCAAATCCTCGTAATCACCCGCGCCCCGACGTCGACGAAATGCCTCCCAAGTGAAGCTCTGATACCGCGGTGCATCAAAGGTTAAGTC
>Ga0206129_10007800_pt1 | contig 10446 bp, 10 predicted proteins | sample Helgoland_Spring_8_FD_148616 | JGI IMG/M metagenome (GOLD analysis project Ga0206129, IMG submission 148616) | Pelagic subsurface seawater microbial communities from Kabeltonne, Helgoland, North Sea - Helgoland_Spring_Bloom_20160502_2 | ecosystem: Environmental > Aquatic > Marine > Epipelagic ...
ACGAAATTTTTTTTTTCATTATCCATTTCCTCTAAAACATATTGTTCATATTCTTTGGATAAATCTTCTTTTAATTCTTCTTTTAATTCATTATAGCGTTTTTCCGCATCCTGCTTTTTTTCCTTTCGTTGTTTTAATAGTTCTTTTTTCTCAGCTGGCGGCTTTCCATCAAAAATAAATACGGGTATAATATTATAGGACCGAAATAAGGATATCATAAAATATATACTTTCTATTAATGTATTTTCCATTTTAAATTTATATAAATAAATACTAATATCTATTGCCAATTTTTTATACTTTAATGATGAAAAATGAACTTTTGTCAATGATTCTGAACATTGATTCTTTATTATTTTATTTAATTGTTTAATTCCCATTTATGCTATCAAACATAACATGATATCATAAATCAATTTTTTTCTATAAAATATAACATTTATTATTTATATACTAATGAGTTATATTAGATGGTTAAGTGAAATTGGAATTCATGATTTGAATACTGTAGGAGGCAAAAATTCTTCCCTCGGCGAAATGTATTGTAATTTATCTGAACAAAATATTAAAATACCTAATGCGTTCGTATTAACCGCGCATAGTTATGATACGTTTATTAATTTTAATAACCTAGAAGATGATATAGAAGAATTATTAAAATCAATTGATAGTTCTGATCTTCTTAGTTTGAGAGAAAAAGCAAAATTAATTAGAGGTAAAATAGCGAACGGTAATTTACCAGAAAAGTTACATGAAGAAATACTTACTAATTATTCCAAACTATCCAAGGAATATTTAGAAAAAGAAACAGATGTAGCAGTCAGATCTTCTAGTACAGCTGAAGATTTACCCGATGCTTCCTTTGCAGGTTTACAAGAAACCTTTTTAAACGTTAAAGGAGAAGACCATTTAATTAAATCTATCAAGGATTGTTTTGCTTCTCTCTATACAGATAGAGCAATTTCTTATAGAAAAACGATGAAATATGAAAACAATGTTACAATTTCGGTTTGTATTCAAAAAATGGTTCGTTCTGATATTGGATGTGCCGGTGTAGCTTTTTCGATTGATTCTGAATCCGGTTTTAAAGATTTAGTATTAATAAATGGTTCTTGGGGATTAGGAGAAATGGTTGTTGGTGGAAGCGTCAAACCAGATGAAATGCTTGTTTATAAAAAAAAATTAAATGGAAAAGATTATCCTATTATTGATAAAAAAATGGGAAATAAAATAGACAAAATGATTTATAGCGATGATCCAACTAAAAAAACAGAAATAGTGAAAGTAGAAGATGAACTTATACATAAATTTTGTTTAAAAAATGACGAAATACTTAAATTAACCGATTGGGTTATTAAAATTGAAGAACATTATTCTAAAATTCATAATAAATGGTCTCCTATGGATATTGAATGGGCGTACGACGGAAAATTAAACGAAATGTTTATTGTTCAAGCTAGACCTGAAACGATTAATTCTAATAAAAATAGTGCACAAATTGTAGAATACGAATTAAATAAAAATATTCTAAAAAATATTTTGGTTACTGGAATTTCTGTAGGAGATAAAATTGGTTCCGGTAAAGTAAAAATTTTAAATTCTCATGAAGGTGTTTCTGACGAAGATTTAAGTAATTTTAAAAAGGGAGATATTTTAGTTACTGATATTACTGATCCTGATTGGGAACCTATTATGAAAATAGCCAGTGCTATTATTACCAACAAAGGAGGTAGAGTTTGTCATGCTGCTATCGTTGCACGTGAATTAGGTATTCCAGCAATCGTTGGTTCAATTGATTGTACTGAAAAACTAAAGGATGGTGATAATGTTACTGTTTCATGCGCTGAAGGTGAAGTTGGTTATGTATATGATGGAATTATACCATTTACAGTTAAAACAACAGATATTGGCGAATTACCTGAAATTAAAACAGACATTATGTTTAATATTGGAAGTCCCGAAAATGCATTTAAATTATCTATGTTACCCAATAAAGGAGTTGGATTAGCTAGAGAAGAATTTATTATTAATAATTTCATAGGGGTACATCCTTTAGCGTTAATAAACCTTGAGAATCTAGAAGATAAAGAAGTACAAAAAAAAATTAGAGAGAAAATACATGGATTTAAGAATGGTGTAGATTATTTTATTAAAAAATTAACATATGGAATATCGCGTATTGCCGCTGCTTTTTACCCTGAACCAGTTATACTAAGATTGTCAGATTTTAAATCCAATGAATATTACAATTTATTAGGTGGTAATAATTACGAACCTAAGGAAAGTAATCCTATGATTGGATGGCGTGGTTGTTCTAGATATTATAGTGAACAATATAAAGAAGCATTTGGACTAGAATGTCAAGCAATTAAAATTGTTAGAGATGAAATGGGATTTACAAATATTGCTACTATGTTACCGTTTTGTAGAACACCTTTAGAATGTACAAAAGTATTGGATGTAATGAAAGAATTTGGATTAGAGAGAGGAAAAAATGATTTAAAAATTGCTTTGATGTGTGAATTACCTGTAAATTGTATATTAGCCGATGAGTTTTGTAAACATGTGGATATTTTTAGTATTGGAAGTAATGATTTAACACAAACAACATTAGCAGTTGATAGAGATTCTGAATTAATTGCACATATTTTCGATGAGAGAAACGAAGCAGTTAAAATAATGATTAAAATGGCTATAGACGCATGTAAGAGAAATGGTGTTAAAATAGGTATTTGCGGACAAGGACCTAGTGATTATCCTGATTTTGCACAATTTTTAGTGGAATGCGGTATTGATTCTATTTCAGTAACACCAGATGCAATCTTAAAAACATATATGGCTATTTCTGACGTTGAAAAAAAAATGTAAAGTATAAAATTATATTATTTATAAAAAATTGAAATGTTTTTTATTATTTTTTAATAATAAAAAACGAAAACGAATATGGACGGATATTACGAAGTAAACATTGATTTTGATGAAGCAAGTAAAGAATGGACTAAAAATAAAAAACGAATAGATCAATCCTATATTTATATTTGTGGAGTAACAACTAAAAAAGGGACATGTTGTCAAAACAAACGATATAATGATAAGGAATATTGTTATATTCATAGAAAAAATAAATAATAAAAACATGTATAAAATTAAAACATTATAATAAAGTATATAACCATGGAGACAAAAATCACAACATTTGTAGAGTATGTTTGGATAGGGGGAGGAAATAGTGCATTACGTGGTAAAACCAAAGTCGTTAATGGAGAAGTAAATACAGTTAATGATTTATCCGATTGGAATTTTGATGGTAGTTCTACAGAGCAAGCCCAAGGTACAGATTCAGAAGTAATCATTAAACCCGTGGCTTTATTTAATGATCCTTTTAGAGGATTACATCATAAAATAGTATTATGTGATACATATTCACCAACAGGTGAACCTTTACCTAATAACCATAGACACTGGGCAAATGATATTTTTAATCAAAAATTAGAAGAAGAACCTTGGTTTGGATTAGAACAAGAATATTTTTTAATGGATCCTACAACAAATTTACCATTAGGATTTGGGGAAGAGAAATCTCAAGGACAATTTTATTGTAGCGCAGGCGCAGAAAATGCGTTTGGAAGAAATATTGTCGAACAACATCTAGTAGCTTGTGTTCATGCAGGTATTAAAATATCTGGTGTGAATGCTGAAGTTGCTCCAGGACAATGGGAATTTCAAATTGGTCCATGTGTCGGTATCGAAGAAGGTGACCATTTATGGATGGCAAGATATTTATTACAAAGAGTAGCTGAAATTTATAAAGTGAGTGTTAATATTGAACCTAAACCAGTAAAAGGTGATTGGAATGGGTCAGGATGTCATAGTAATTATAGCACAAAAAATATGAGAGAAGGAGCGAATGGTTATACAGGTTTAGATTATATCAATAATGCTATTGAAAAATTATCTGAAAAACACGATGAACATATGGCAGTATATGGCACAGGTAATGAACAAAGAATGACCGGTGAACACGAAACCGCATCATTTGATAAATTTACTCATGGAATTGCGAATAGAGGTGCATCCGTAAGAATCGGAAATGAAAATTTTAATAACCAAAAAGGATACTTCGAAGATAGAAGACCTAGTTCCAATTGCGATCCTTATTTAGTTACAGGAATCATGTTTAAAACCACTTGTTTAGAGTAAATAAAAAATTGATTTATAATTATATTTTAAAATAATGAGTATAATTATAAATGGATATAGAAACCATTAAAAACGATTTAGAAAAATGTTTAATAGATGCAAAAAATAAAAATGAAGATATACCTAGATTTATTTCTACTATTTCTGGCGACAGTAAGGAAATAAAAAAAATATTGGAAACTATGAATCGTCTCATAGACTATAAAGATATAATAGAAAATGGCAAAACAGATAAAAAATCTGTTAAAGAATCAGACAGTGAATATATGTTTAGCGAATCTTAATAAAATTCACATATGCTCATTCTCATCGTTGTTTTAAATTCATTAGGCGATTGCTGTGTTTTTAATAATTTCATATAATGTTTATTCATTTTTTTCATATCTTGTAAAAAGAAACAATGTTGATAATGTTCTTCGATAAATAAATAAAAATTATGTAAATTATTGTTGGTTTTATTAAATCTTAACAAAGAAGTATTGTTTTCATTGTTCCAAATTAAGAAATCTTCACAATAATACATCAGTATACATTTTACAAAGTAATATGGGAATACATTTGTATTTTCCTTATAAAAATTATTTCGTTTTAATTTAGAAACAGGATCATTTTTAAACAAATCTTCATATTCTAAATTCATAAATTGTAATATTTTATTACATTGGAATAAAGAAAATGATTTTTCGATAGTTATTAATTCGCGCATCAATTGAATAAATTTTTCTTCTTTATTAGTTTTTACTTGTTCTATTGTTAAATAACAAATAAAACCCATATTTATAATTTCTCCCCAAAATTCAGTATATGCTTCAAATAATTCCATATTAGATTGAATGGGAAATAGATTTTTTACCTTTTCTTTCATAGAATTTATCATTAAATCAGAAAAATCTAAACCGTAATTATGAAATGTTTCATGGATTAATACTTTGAACCATTCTTCTTTACGATAAATCACAATTTCTGATATTGAGTTTTGTACACAAACATTACTGATACCGCCATTAATATTTATTGCGTCCAAAATATGAATATTTGAGGATGGCAATTGCCTCTTTACATCTGTTAAATAAATATATATATGTAGATTTTTACTGCAATATTTATATGCGTGTTGAGACGCAATATAAAACCATATATAAATATTTTCCATGTATTTTTCATATTTTTCTATATCAAATAAAGTTTCTTGTTCTGATATAATCATATTAACTTTTATATTTCGATCTTGTAATTTAAAGGTAAATGTAATTGAATAATTTGATTCATCGTTGATTACTTTTTGTAATTTATCTGGAAAATAGGTTGAATTAAACATAGAATCCGATTTTGGTATATCATTAATATGATTTATATTTTTTATTTCTATAGTAAATATTTTTTTATTTTCCGATTTTAATTTTAAAAAATGCTTATTTGCATTATAAAAATCTAAATAAATTTTTTTCAATACATCATCTAATTTATTATTTAGATTTCCAGAACTAAATATTTCATTATGTTTTTCTTTATTTTTATCATATAAATTTTTATTATTTATAGTATAGTTAAAATCTTTGTTGTCTAAAAATGTTATAAAATTTTGCATTAAATTCGTAAATTTCATTATATATATAATCTATTGAAATTTACTTTACATTCTTTTATTTATTTAATAATGTTTTACGGTATCTCATTAATTCAAAAGAGGTAATTGGTTCCCGTTTTACTATATAATTTACTAATTTTGCTCTATTAGTCTCTTTTAACATATTTTCTAGTTCTTCATTTTGTGAAAATTTCGCCTTTATAGCTCGTTTTAATATATCATCGCGTTTTTTATCATAATTTATATCCTTTGTTAATCCTTTAACTTCTTCTTGCATTTTATAAATATCACTAGAAATTTCACTTTTACTATTTAATGATAAATTATCATAAATATCTTTATTATTTTTAAATTTGTTTGCATTCACAAAATGTTCAATCGTTAACCATTTTTTTTCATCTAATTCAAATTCTTTTTCATATAAATTAGATAATTGTTTTCTCCAATTAAGAATAGTTTGTAATTTGCCATACTCTTTAATTTTATTTAATGATATAGTTTCACCTGGACCCTTTCCTGGTATTGGTTTATTCGACGATTTGATATAATATTGAAATACGATATCTTCGTCAAATAAATTTGAGTTTATTTCTATTGAGTTTATATCTACATCTGGTTTATCATCATCCTCTTTTTTTAATTTATGAAAATCTTCAATTTGTCCAAATGGTCCTCTAGAATTTTCACAACATTTATCATATATTTTATTGGTTAATTTATTAGGTAAATCTTTGAATGAAAACGTCGTTTTAGAATTATAGGTTATCAATTTATAATGTAATCCCTCAAATTGAACAATGATATAATATTTTGGAGTCGACGATCCTTGTTTTTCTACTTTATCGTTTAATTGTCCACATAAAATAATATTATGTAAATCCCCATATATATAATTTTCATAGGATAATATGACTAATTTCATATTTAATACTCTTTCTAATGTTGAAATAGCCCACGTATCAGCATAATACTCCGATTTTAAAATATAATCCTTGAATTGTTGCGTATTTACTATATTTTTCATGAAAATAAAATCTTGTAATAAATCTTTACTCATTTCATTTTCTTTTTTATATTCTTTAAATTTGACGGAATTTGTTTTACCATTTTCAATAATTTCTAATTGTTTTGTTCTATCCTTTTCTAAATTTAATTCCTTTTTATATTTTCTATTTAAACTATTTATTTTTTTCATTTGAGAATCATTTTCTTTTATACTTTCGGTTATCATATTATAATTTATTTTATAATTTTCAAAGATATCATCAGTTAATTCATCGCTTACCATTTTTCTTAATTTTCTAATTGTAGTGGATTCTCCGGATCGTTGTTCTAGAGCTATTCTAACTGAATCAAAAAAACAATCCCCATTTGTTACCGTATCTACAATATCATATTTTGAATCCTTCATGTATTTTTGTATCCATAATCCAGTATCTGCTATTTCTTCATCCGGAACTTCTTTTTTCTCTTCTTCTTTTTCTTCTGAATCTTCTTTGTTAAGAGCATCTTTATTAATAATAAATCTTTCGGTTATTTTTGACTTTTTATCAGCATCGTCTTTTGTTTCGGTTTCCTTTTTTTCGTCGTTACTATATTTTTCTTCTTCATCACTTTCTTCGTCGTCTTCTTCTTCTTCTTCTTCATCTGAATCATATGACCCTTCAAATTTTTTCAAATACGCATCGTCTACAAAAGAATACAATAATGGCGTACTTAATTCATCTAAATCCACATCTCCATCTTCATCAAGAATATTTGGCAGGTTATGACTATAAATTTCATATACTCCTATTTGATTAAATACTTTATCGTCTTTGATTAAATAAATAGGAAAATAAATTACATTCTTACCCACAAAACCATATTTCTCCTTTCCTATCGCAATAAGTAATTCAAATCCTAATATATTCGCATTATAACTGGTTGCGTTATGGTCTACATCTTCGCTATCTAATCGCATTTTTTCGGTATAATTAATATTCTTACTTAATTTTGATACTACCATATTTATATATATAAATACTGTTATATTAAATCATTTTTTATTTTATAATTTATCTAAAACAATACTATCTCCCTCAAATAAGTTTAAATTATATATATCTTTTTTATCTAACAATTTTATTTCTTCATGATCTATCATTTTTATATTTTCTTCATCTAGTATTTTCCCTACAAAAAATCTACAAAAATATTTTTCATCGTAATAATAACTATATAATTCCTTTTCTATTGATATATTCACATTTAATTCTTCCATCCATTCACGATGTAAACATTCTTCGATATTCTCATTTTTTTCCAGTTGACCTCCTGGAAATTCCCAATATCCTTTATGAAGTTTATTATTTGCCCTTTTTCCCATTAATATTTTATTGTTTTTATTATACATTATTCCACAAGCAACTTCAATCATATAATAAATATGTTTATTATACTTTAAATACATTTAAAAAATTACTTAGATATGGTTTAATTAGCATTAATAAATATATGAGTGAAAATACAAATGAAACTCATCCATTGGCAATACCTATCAATATATCCGAACAAACGGAAATTGATATGAATTTACGTACATTAGAATTAACTATGATACAAAATGGAATGGAAGATTTTTTAAAAATACAAATATACGGTAGAGCTAGAGTAATTAAATTTTTAACCATTATTGATATAATTTTTTTAACAACAACAACCATAGTTTCTATTCTATTATATAATCTATTTTGGTTATGTTTTGGACTATGTCCTCTATGTATATATGGATATTATGGTGCCAAAAATTATAATAAAAAATATATATTAGGATATATATGTTATTTATTCATAATGATTTTTTATTATTCGATAATAAATTTTTATTATAAAAATATTATGTTAATGTTTTTATGCATATTAGATGTATTTTTTCTATTTTATACGATTGGATTATATAATTATATTAATCATGCAAAAGAGGAAACCATAAAAGCATTGAGAGACGAATCTTAATATGTATATATTATTAAATTATATACAAAATAGTTAAAAATAATTTGTATATAATTATATTATGGAAAATACAAATATAATAGTAGAAAAAAAAAGAAAAGATTCTATATTTCACGACTCTATTCAAAAAGGTAATAAGATTCTTTCTCAAAATGATTTTTTCCAAGATTTTATAGGATTGATGAAAAATATCGAATTTGATAATTTTTATAAAAAGTATTTCCAAAATTGGTCAGATATTCAAACAATGATTTTTTATATGAAATTATATAAAGCAGTTGAATATGGTTATTCTGTAAAATTTTATACATCAATTGAACCAGAATTAATGACCTTTATATTACATAAAATTATGACAGATACCTCATTGCGAAAATCAGCCATCAAAATTTTTGATAGTTTTAAAGATTGTTCGATTACTGATAAAGAAATATTTTGTAAATTATTGGATTATAATGCATTAACAAATGAAAAATTATTAATTGAACCTTAATTTATCTTCTGGTTTTTCTACCTTTTCTTGTTTTTTTACCCTTTCTTGTTTTCCTTTTTTTAGATATTTTGAGTTTTCTTTTTCCACCTATACGTATACTACTTCTTGTACTACTTCTTGTACCACTTCTTCTACTTCTTTTATTTGATGGTTCGATATCTTCTGATAATGAACTACTAATCATCGATCGTTTGTTATTGTCGTAATAACTATATTCTCTAATTGTATTACAATTATCACCAGCTTTGTCATCACTTTCATCCCCACCTGTCCAACTTATATATAAATCACAACACCAAACATTACTTGATTTATAGTGTTCCAACTCAGTATATAATTGTAAACCATAATTAGAACGTAAACCATTTGCGGCATGAACATCTTGGCCAATATCCTTAATCTTATTATCAATCTCTTCTGTTGATTTTATAAAATAAGCACTTGAGTTCATTTTTATTAAACCAGATGTGTCATCCGAACCATTATTATTATTGGTAGTATATTTGTTATTTTTTAGATAATATTTTTTAATAGGACCGCTTGCAAATTCATCATTTTCTGGTTTTTTATTATATTCGCCAATAGTATCTCCTCCTTCTACTCTAAATAATTCAACATACTTATTATTGGATTCTTTCACCTGTTTAGTTGTTAATGATAATATAGAATCATTATCATTATATTTTTTTCCAGATACATCAGTTGCTTCTGTTTCTCTTTCAATAGATTGTACAATCCATCCTGTTTGGCAATCATCTCCATTCAAATAAAATTGTCTATTATATGCAAAATCACCCCAACTATTCGTTTTACCTATCATTGAACCTTCGGCACGTAATTTACAGTCATTCGTTCCTCCAACCATTACGTTTTTTGATGTATTTCGCGCAGATATAACAGCCATGGTTTGATGGTCATTTATATCTTGTTTTGAAAGTTCAGGATGCTTTTTAAATAATTCCTTTAAATATCTAGTTTCTTTATTAAATTGTTTGAACGAGTTCCTATCAGAAGCATCTTCCTTATCTTTTTTTGTCATTTTATTAGGATTGGCTTTACTAAATATGGGTCCTTTCCCTTTTTGATTTTTTTTTGTTTTTCTACCTTGTTTCTTTATATATTTTGGCATTATATAAAATATATAAATATTATTTTTGTATTATAAATC
>Ga0206129_10007805_pt1:5000-10441 | contig 10441 bp, 7 predicted proteins | sample Helgoland_Spring_8_FD_148616 | JGI IMG/M metagenome (GOLD analysis project Ga0206129, IMG submission 148616) | Pelagic subsurface seawater microbial communities from Kabeltonne, Helgoland, North Sea - Helgoland_Spring_Bloom_20160502_2 | ecosystem: Environmental > Aquatic > Marine >...
CAAGCACACAAACGCCTCAGAGGCACTCCCAAACCCCACAGTTCCTAACGGCCAAAAGACCGCAGGATTCAGGGCTGGGCTCATCCCGGTTCACTCGCCGTTACTAAGGGAATCCTTGTTAGTTTCTTTTCCTCCGCTTATTGATATGCTTAAATTCAGCGGGTAATCTCGCCTGATCTCAGGTCGTAAAAAGTGTTTAAAGGACTGTCAACCTACGACTTGCCCCGTGAAGAGCAAGGAGATCGATAGCCCCCGAACGTCACCACAGACACTACCGTGCTAAGTCAGTCAAGCCGATATCTTGGTACTAGCTAGGTTAAGTGCGACCCTTTCACTGCCTGTTACGTTTTGGGCACCATTCAATATCGCAAAGTCCAGTTTGGCATAAAGAGGGACGCCAGAGTAACAAGCTCAAAGCTCTCGGCCCTCTTCCCGGATCTTCACGAAGTGCTGAGTTTGTGACTCAGGCCATATGCACTAAAACCATCACTTAGCACCGCGACACAACTAGAACCAGTTAAGCAAGTAGGCTGAATACGCTCTGTTTCACATTCTGAACTTAAGGCCAGGGAGCACGTCGTGGTACGTCGCGACAAGCACAACACACCCGACCACTGCCAAAGCCCAATGCGCAATAAATAAATACTGCGATTGCTAGCATATCCGACCCTGAGACAGACGTGGTCCCTGGAGTGACCAGGGACCGCAATATGCGTTCAAGATGTCGATGTTCAATGTGTCCTGCAATTCACACTAATTCACGCAGCTAGCTGCGCTCTTCATCGACGCACGAGCCGAGTGATCCACCGCTTACAGTTGTACGCCAAACCGGTTAAGGAATGGACTTGATTCGCATCCGCCTACGCCGTGAAGCGCATGGACAGCAGGCTTGCAAGCCATTACAGCAAGCATACCCATGTGTTAAAATAGTGGTAGAAATATGTGCAATAAGTCCTGCACTAGACATGGCGGGGCGGTGCACTGCGATGTGCTACTCTTTAAGCCAGCAAACAGACACCCCAGGACCTGTTAAGGCCCGGAACCAGGGAATCACCTAGGATTTGACGGCACAAGCTACCGGTCATCATGCCCACGTCGACAGGCACACTACTACTCTACAGCGGCACATGCTGGCTACGTCCTAGGCCTAGAGGGGACTCTTTCGAGTGGCCTCCGGTCACTAGTGTCGCACTCCGATACATGCCCTGCAAAAGCGTATTTGCGCAAGCCTAAATGTACACTAAAAGATAGTTGGCACCTGGCACATTCCCAAAGTCCCATGCGCAACTGAACGCTGCGATAGGTACGCACACAGGTAGAGAGTCCCACTCTCTACAAGGGACAGTAAACTGACCCTAAAACATCGATCCTTTCGGTTCGCACAGTAATGATCCTTCCGAAGGTTCACCTACGGAAACCTTGTTACGACTTTTACTTCCTCTAGACAGTCCAGTTCGACCTTCTTCCCAGCCTCGCCAAAGGGAGCCGAAACCCCCGGAAGGCGGTCCAGTCCAAAGGTCTCACTAAGCCATCCAATCGGTAGTAGCGACGGGCGGTGTGTACAAAGGGCAGGGACGTAATCAACACGAGCTGATGACTCGTGCTTACTGGGAATTCCTCGTTCATGGGGAAGAATTACAAGCCCCAATCCCTAGCACGAAAGAGGTTCAACGGATTGCCCAACCCTCTCGGGTCAGGTGCCCTCAAACACGTTGATTCTTTCAGTGTAGCGCGCGTGCGGCCCCGGACATCTAAGGGCATCACAGACCTGTTATTGCTCCATCTCGTGTGGCTAAGCGCCACTTGTCCCTCTAAGAAGTTTATTACCGACCCACGTGAAGCAGATCGGCGAACTAGTTAGTAGGCTAGAGTCTCGTTCGTTATCGGAATTAACCAGACAAATCACTCCACCAACTAAGAACGGCCATGCACCACCATCCACCGAATCGAGAAAGAGCTCTCAATCTGTCAATCCTTGCAGTGTCCGGGCCGGGTGAGTTTTCCCGTGTTGAGTCAAATTAAGCCGCAGGCTCCACTCCTGGTGGTGCCCTTCCGTCAATTCCTTTAAGTTTCAGCTTTGCAACCATACTTCCCCCGGAACCCAAACGCTTATGGTTTCCCGACGGGCCGTGGCGGGGTCATGAAATACAACCACCGCCACTTCCAAGCTGGCATCGTTTATGGTCAGAACTACGACGGTATCTGATCGTCTTCGAACCTCTGACTTTCGTTCTTGATTAATGAAGACATTCTTGGCAAATGCTTTCGCTGTAGTTGGTCTGGCGAGGATCACAGAATTTCACCTCTCCCCCGACCATACCAATGCCCCCGGCAGTCCCTTTTAATCATTACCCAATGGCCATAGACCAACGGAAATGACCCAGGGTCCTATTCCATTATTCCATGTACGAGTATCCGAGCTATCAAGAGCCCGCTTTGAACACTCTAATTTCTTCAAAGTAAACGCAAAGGCCACCCACGGGCACCCAATGAAGGGCACCCGGGGCTCTGGTACATGCTGCCAGTCTCCCAGCCTGCACGACCTCAAGCCAGTGTGTAGAGGCCGTCAAGGCAGTGCCTGCGTGAACAGGACCGCCGAGACGAGCGCCGATTGTCAACTACGAGCTTTTTAACTGCAGCAACTTTAATATACGCTATTGGAGCTGGAATTACCGCGGCTGCTGGCACCAGACTTGCCCTCCAATTGATCCTCGCTAAAGGATTTAGACTGTGCTCATTCCAATTACGCGGCCTCGAAAGAGTCGCGTATTGTTATTTCTTGTCACTACCTCAGGGTTTCCCCATTGGGTAATTTGCGCGCCTGCTGCCTTCCTTAGATGTGTAAGCCGTCTCTCAGGCTTACTCTCCGGGATCGGACCCTGATCCCCCGTTACCCGTTGATGCCACGGTAGGCCGCTACCCTACCGTCGACAGCTGATAGGGCATACGCTTGAAAGATACGTCGCCGACGTAAAGTCGTGCGATCAACTATGTTTATCCAGAGTCACCACAGCTAACTGCCAGTTGCCCAGCAGGTTGGCCTTGGTCTAATAAGAGCGCTCGTCCCACGAAGGTTGGAGCTTGATTGCATGTATTAGCTCTAGAATTGCCACAGTTATCCAAACATCCCCGAAGGGACGCAACGATCTAAGAAATCACATATGATTTAATGAGCCATTCGCAGTTTCACTATACTAAAGCGTGTACTTACACGTGCATGGCTTAATCTTTGAGACAAGCATATAACTACTGGCAGGATCAACCAGATAACTCACGACTACACCTCCGTTTGCTGAAGGGTCGGCTTGTGTTCGACGGCACAGGCCAACATGTAATGTGAATGAACCCCGTTCATGTAAATTCATCGCACTCATAGTTCGCTACTCGTTACCCTTGCGGGCACGAGCTTACCAGACAACAGAAATCGCGTTTGTACATTTCAAAGACCTATGTGGATAGACTAGTACCCGGTCTTGGTCAATCGTTCATGCAAGGAATTAGACCACCGTTCGACAATGATTGCAGTATCACCCCAGTGCAAACTAGAAGCAAGCGTCTAGAGCAGCTGTGAGCCGACTACATATCCTCTGCCGGCAGAAAGCCTTTCCCGTCGGACACCTTGGATTTGCTGTGAGGAGTGATTGCCATCGTACCGTACTAGAGCAGGCCCGGGTAGCGCTGCCTTCACCTCGCCCCACACCTATGAATTCGGCATAGGGAAATAGTTGATTGGTATAACCTACGCCCTCCCCCGTTGGCGCCCCTGATTTTTGGTATGGTATCCGCAGTAAACACGACTTCAACAACCAGTAGCTGGCGCATACACTACTGATCTAACGACGTGCCTACCGCAGACCAAGGGGTCTAAGCCCCTTGCCTGTAAAAAGTCAGTGATTGCTCTCCAAGTACTGTATATCCCCCTTGGAGAGCGAGCTACCTAGCAAGCTCTTGGCGAAGCGCATGAGTATGGCTTGCCATCGTTTTGTGCCGCTCCAAGTACTGCATATCCCCCTTGGAGAGCGAGCTACCTAGCAAGCTCTTGGCGAAGCGCATGAGTATTGCTTGCCATCGTTTTGTGCTGCTCCAAGTACTGCAAATCTCCCTTGGAGAGCGAGCTACCTAGCAAGCCCTTGGCGAAGCGCATGCGGGGATTCAAGGCACATCGTTGCCGGTGGTCCGCAACGCAAGCCAAGACCCCAAGCGACCCACCTTCTCACCGCCTAGAGACAGACCCAGCAACGGCAGTGAATCGTTGAGCTATTATACATGCGGAGATTCAAGGCACATCGTTACCGATGGTCAGCAACGCAAGCCAAGACCCTTGGGCTAACCATCGTACTGTGTTCAATAGGATAACTCACAAGCCACTTAGGGTGAGCTCAGCACCCAACAGGAGAGTCGACAATGTCCGCCCCTCTCCTTTCGCGTCGTTTGGGGACATGCCCGGCAACACCAGTACACCGCTCAGCTACTATGCATACGGGGAATCAGGGCACACCGCTGCCGGTGGTGAGCAACGCAAGCCAAGACCCCCAAGCTACCCATCAGTCTGTGTCCGATAGGGTAGCTCTACGAACCACCTAGGATGGTGTCAGCACCACGTTTAGAAGTTAGCCACTTGCCCCGCTACCAGGCATTTTCCCCGAGGAGAGGGTTACAGCGAGCGCTCAAATCTCTCAATCCGACCGCCACTGCAGCGTGCCATTTTGCCCTTGGACCCGTGTACATACGGAGCTTTTCAATGGTCGAGAGCGGTAACATCTCTCAATCCAACCGCCAACCTTCATGCTAACTTGGGAGTCGCCCGTTAAGACGTCCACTGCCTGCCTTTTACGGGTACTCACAGAGACAACCCATCCTATAGCTAGATTCGGCACCGGGAAATAGCGCAAAATCTATAATTGACAAAAACCACCGGGTTATACTAAAATAGCATTCTTTAAATAGGGGCATTTATCCGCCTATGCACACAGAGAGGCAGATTTTGTCGGTCGTGTACATAGAAAAGCTCCGTATGTACACGGCATTTTGGCAAAATTTCAAGAATTCGGTTGTCTGGTAGCTAACTTTTGAACCGTTGCAGATATCAAATCCATTTTTTTTGCAAAAAATTCCCCTTATAAAACGTAGAAAAATGGTATAAATTTTGTGTTTTTCAGCCATGTAAAAATGGTCGCAATGCTGAAAAAAAAGCTTAAAAACTAGAGAAAAATGACTGTTAACGTCGATGGATTTTCATGAAAATATAGGCAAAGAAGCGTATTGATATGTACTTCATTTTATGTGAATTTGAAAAAAAAAATGCATGGGTTTGACCTACAAATTCAACTTCTTCAAAAAAATGACTAAGTCCAAAAATGGGCGAAAAAAATGGAAATCAAGTTTATGTTACTAAAATGATCCTTGGGGTCCAAAACGTGTAGAAATGAAAAAAAAATTTT
>Ga0206129_10007806_pt1 | contig 10441 bp, 10 predicted proteins | sample Helgoland_Spring_8_FD_148616 | JGI IMG/M metagenome (GOLD analysis project Ga0206129, IMG submission 148616) | Pelagic subsurface seawater microbial communities from Kabeltonne, Helgoland, North Sea - Helgoland_Spring_Bloom_20160502_2 | ecosystem: Environmental > Aquatic > Marine > Epipelagic ...
AGCGAGCTTTCTAGCAGTATGTACCCTGCACGCCTCTGCAGCTATGAGCTGGCTGAGAGAATCCATCAAGGTGTCCGGTTTGTCTACGTCAGCTCTTAACCTGACGAAGAGGTGTCGAAATGTTAATATAAAATATTACTTATAAAAATAGGATGTAAATATGATGTAAAATCCACTGCATAGTAAATTGTAAAATTGTTGTTTCCCCTCCGTGATTAAATGGCCACCAGTGAAAAACACTGTCGCATTCTACTAGTGCCTTTCCATCGGCCCTCCTAATTCAACAATCAGCCTCTGGATATGCGGCATTGTAACGAACACTGGCAAACCCAATTCAATCGCCAGTTTTTCGTAGCAAATCAGGCCGGCGTCGGCGGAGTACAGGCAAATTTTCTTAGCCTAACTAGTGCGCTAGATTTCTCCGATTTTGTCCGTGACGTGATCAAATGCAAACGGGCAAGTTTAACGGGGATTTTTCATTAGAAGACTTGTGGCGAGTTGATCCCCTTGGGCTGGGTTTTAGTAAGACGCAGGACAGGCCCAAGCCCCAGATAATGGGTGAGAGTTGGCTGTCTCCATTAACAGCTAAACGTGCGAATTGCTTTGAGCTATCAACTCGAAATCAGGCTCAAGGCGGCTAATCAGGCGACAGTTACAGATAAACTGCCAAGCCCGTCGATGGTTACCACCATTACATCGCCTTTTTTTATTGGGCCTACACCGGCTGGCGTGCCAGATTGTATAACATCTCCTGGCGCGAGCTCAAAATACTCACTTAGATAAGAAATCATCTCAGGCACTTTCCAAATCATCTGGTTGAGGTCGCCTTCTTGCCGGGTTTCACCATTGACGGTCAATGCGAGATGTCCAGCAGTGGGGTGGCCAATCGTCGACGCCGGATGGACCGGGCCGCAGGGTGCAGAGCGTTCAAAGGCTTTACCTATTTCCCATGGGCGTCCCATCTTTTTCATTTGACCCTGTAAGTCGCGGCGGGTCATATCGAGAGACAACCCATAGCCGTAGACGCAATCTAGTGCGTCCTCGACCGCGATGTTTGTTCCACCGGATTTTAGAGCCACATACATCTCTGCTTCATGATGCACGTCAGCACTATGCGGCGGATAAGGAAAGGTCCCCGATGGGTCAAGGTTATTGGGGTTTTTTTGAAAGAAGAAGGGCGGTTCGCGGTCTGGATCATGGCCCATCTCTATTGCATGAGCGGCATAATTCCGGCCAATGCAGTATACTCTGCGCACTGGAAACAAACCATCAACCCCATCAATGGGTAGTCCAATGATTTGTGGCGTGCTGATTACATAATTGGGCATAGATATCTCCAGATTCGCAATGGTGTTGAGCAAAATCTAAACCACGCCAAATGAAAGATCAATCGAAACCAATTTTAACCAATTGGGATTTTTTTCACTTTTTATTTGCAAAGTTACCTAAAATAACTCAGGTTACAATTGAATTATTAAAATTGGTTGACCAATACATGACAGTCGCGACGATCAAAATGCCCGAAATGCAAGCGCACGTTGACACGGTTACGGGCTTGCGTGACTTTATAAAGGCTGGAGAATACCGGCCGGGCGACCGTCTGCCGTCAGAACGCGATTTGATTGGCCGGTTGGCGATCAGCCGGTCCGCTCTGCGCAAAGCTTTTGATGTGCTGGAGCGCGAGGGATGCATCTGGCGGCACGTGGGTAAAGGCACCTTCATTGCCTCGACTGAACCGCAAAATGGCAGCGGATCGCTTGCCGAATTGATCCTTCAGGTCACGCCGATCACGCTGATGCGCGCCCGCCTTTCGGTGGAGCCAGCGATCGCGCGCGAAGCCGCAATCAATGCCTCAGAAAGCGCGGTTTCACATCTCAGTATGATAGGCCAAAGCACCCAAGACGCTGACAACTGGGATGATTACGAGTTGTTTGATGATCAGTTCCACCGCGCAATTGGGCTTGCAGCCGATAATCCGTTGCTTTTATCGCTATTTGATCACCTGAATGCCGTGCGGCGCGGTGTGGCCTGGAAGACGGTGGTTCGTTCGTCTGCACGCCCTGCTTATGATCATACCAGTTTTGCCGAGCATGATAAAATTTTATCAGCAATCGAGGCGCGGGATCCAACAGCCGCTCATGCGGCAATGCGAACGCATTTGGTGTCAGTGTCAAACAGATTGTTTGGAGATGCCTGAACAGTAAAACTTTGAAGCCTGAAAGAGAGCAAAAAGTCAAATTTAGACGATGACCTGTAACTGTAAAACTCTGGGAGGAGAAACATGAAACTCTTTTTGAAAAAAGCGTTGGGGACCGCAATTGCGATTCCATTGGCTATCGGACTGACCGTTGGCGCGGCGCAGGCCGAGAAAATCCACATTGCACTGGCCGAGACACCGTCGGACGAATTGGCAGCGTTTTTTGTGGCCCTTGATCGCGCCAAGGCTAATGGGCTTGACTATGAATGGACCGCATTCTCAGATGAAGAACTGGCTATTCAAGCGGTGCTCAGCGGTCAAATGGACATCGGTTTTGGTACGCCTTATTCTGCCATGCAGCGATCACGCGCCCCACTTCGGATTATTTTTCAACTTTCAAAGTTGAAATTTTTCCCCGTCACAACAACTGCCTATTCATCGCTTGATGATATGAATGGCGAGCCCATTCTTCTGCATTCGCGTGGTGGGGGTACCGACTCTATTGCCAACGTTATTGAAAATCGCATGGACATCAAATTTGGAAAACGGTCCTATGTACCTGGCTCTTCCAACCGGGTAGCGGCGCTTTTGGGCGGTCGTGCGGATGCGACAATCATTGATTTGTCGAACAAAAACAAATTGATGCGCAGTGAAGCGGCTGATAAATTTAACGTATTAGAGATGTTTGATGTTGACGCCAGCGATGAGGCCCTGTTTGGGAACCTTGATTGGATTCAAGACAACGAAGAAGATGTTGCTATCTTTATAAATGCACTCGTCAGCACTTGGCAGGATATGCATGAAGATCCAACAATCATTCGTCGTGAAACCAATCCTGATGGTCCAATCGGTCAACTGCCTGTAGAAATTTTAGCTGAGCTGGATGGGTTCTACGCTGATGCAGTTGCGGGTGGCTTGTATGATCCCAACGGCGGTGGTCGCAAAGCAGCTAAGGCCGATATGGAATGGTATTCTTCGGCCGGTCAGCTTGATGGCACGCCCGAGACGCTGGACATTGAAGATTTCTGGTACCTGGCCCCGCTTGATGCTGCGATGAAGTGATCTGAACCTAAGACTGCTGCGCCAAATTGGGTGCGGCAGCCACCCCCTGACAGCGAAAGCCCTATTTTGATGCTAAGTCGTGCAAACCTATTAAAAATTCTCTCAGCACTTGTTCTGTGTGGTGCCTGGGAGATAGCGGGTCGTATTCCGGTTAGCTATGCTTTTCCGACCTTTCTAGATTCTATGCGGGCTTTCTTTGAAATGATTGGCAACGGGATGATGCTTGCCGCCTACAAGGAAACGCTGCGGCCATTGGTCATCGGGATTATGATCTCGGCGGTTCTTGGTATTGGGCTGGGACTTTGGGTTGGGTTGAATGATTTTTTCGACTGGCTTTTTTCGCCAATCTTTATCGTCATGCAAGCGGCTCCATTAGCAGCGCTGATTCCACTGTTGGTGTTGGCATATGGCATCGGATTGACCTCGAAGGTTTTGGTGGTTTGTATCATGGCGATGCCGGTGATCGTTTTGAACACCAGTGGCGCAGTTCGAAACACACCTGAATCGTTCAAAGAAATGGGCAAGTCCTTTCTTGCCTCGCGTACATCGGTTCTGTTGCGGATTGTAATTCCAGCCGCTTCACCTGTCATCTTTGCGGGCCTGCGACTTGGTATTTCTGCGGGCTTTATTGGAGCGATTTTGGCGGAGCTTAAAATCACTCCAACTGGGGTAGGTGACATTATTACTTACAGCCGTTCTATTGCGGATTACCCAAGCATGTATGCGGCTATCTTCTCCATCATTCTTCTCGCAGTACTCTTCCTGAATTTGCTCGAAAAGATTGAAACTATTCTCTTTAAAGGAAATCAACGTGGCTATATCTCCGATTAAAGAAGCTCCAAATCAAACTGAGGTGGCAGGGTCTGATAGCGCTGTTTCGGTTCGGAACATCACGAAGAACTATGGTGACGTTGAAGCACTTCGCGATATGTCGCTAGAATTTCCTCGCGGTCAGCTGACGTCACTTTTGGGCCCATCGGGCTGTGGTAAGACAACACTCTTGAAGATTATCGCAGGACTTCTCGAACCCACATCCGGTTACGTAGAAGTTAATGGAAAAACAGTATCAGGACCCGGACCGGATAGAGCGTTTGTTTTTCAAGATTTCGCACTTCTGCCTTGGGCGACGGTCCTCAATAATGTTGCATTTGGGTTGGAAATGCGTGGCGTCGCAAGGTCAGAACGGGAAGCCATTGCGGAAAAGTACATTGGTGATGTTGGGCTCTCGGGTTTTGAACATAGTTACCCGCACGAGCTTTCGGGCGGTATGCGCCAACGTGTTGGGCTTGCACGTGCTTTATCTGTAGACGCGGATGTGTTGCTGATGGATGAACCTTTTTCAGCGGTCGATGAACAGACACGGCGCAAGTTTCAAGAAGACTTGCTGAACCTTGTGCAAAACGAAAATAAAACATTTATTTTCGTGACCCACTCCATCGAAGAAGCGGTCTATGTCTCTGACCAGATTGCAATCCTGCTGCCGCGTCCAAGTCGTGTTTCCGAAATCATCCGGCCATCAAGCTTTCGGAACAAGGGCGTTGAAAACATTCGTAGGGACCCTGAATATTTAGATATTGTAGATGATATCTGGTCTTCGCTGCGTACTTATGTCGAATAGGGGATAGATATGTATTTATTTGGATATAGGCTCCCCGGTATGTCTTCATTGATCCTTTGGGGGCTGTTGTGGGAAATTGTCGGACGTGCCGACCTTACGTTTTTTGTGCCGCCACTCAGCGAGGTTATAGTGACTTTGTTTTCCATAATAGGAACGCCCGCCTTTCAAAAAGCATTGGCGGAGACAGCTTATGCCTTCTTCTTTGGTGTTTTCTTTGCGGTTGTGATCGGGATCGTTGTCGGTATCTTAATGGGCAAGAACCGGCTCTTGGATGAGTTGCTTTTGCCTTGGGTCAATGTGTTTCTCAGCGCGCCACTTACGGCGCTTGTACCCGTGCTAATGGTGTTATTCGGCTTTGGAATGAAGTCGATCATTATCACGACTGCGCTGTTCGCAATTTGGATTATTATTTTAAATTCGAGAGCGGGTGTGAAACAGATCAACCGCTCTCTGGTCGAAATGGCGAATAGTTTTGGCGCATCTCCCATGGACGCCTTTTTTAAAATTTACTTCTGGGCCGCGCTACCCGAGATTTTAGGCGGTGTGCGCATTGGAATAATCCGGGCTGTTAAAGGGGTCATTATCGGTCAGCTTCTTATTTCAATCGTTGGTTTTGGGGCTTTGTTCGAATTATACTCTGCCAACTTTCTAATGGGACATTTCTGGGCCGTTCTGATCGTTTTATTTGCACTCGCATTCACTATTTCAGAGTTTTTGGCCTATCTGGAGCGTCGCGTATCTTATTATGCAGCAAAAAGGTGATGAGATTAGTGGTACTGTTGGGTTTGACTGATTATCTGCTTGAAACCGCGGCTGCCTGGTCGACCCAGTGCCGAAGCCTATGAAATTTAAAACTACGATGTCGAAAATTAAGAAAGTCAGATGAGATTTTGTGTCGGCCAAGTCGCTGGCGGCAGTGCGGTTTTGTTGGTGTCTGGCATAATGTGATCAACCTGACAGAACGAGACCAATCAATTGGGACGGATTTAATGGGCATTACTACGGCTGGGATGACCTCAACTGATCTGGAAAGTCGAGCGGCGGGGGCAACAACTGTGCCTCTGCATCCATCAAGCCAGCAGTGCCAATTATCTCACCGGGAATGACCATGTGTCTGGGGTTGAACTATGTTGATCATATCAAAGAGGGTGGATATGACATTCCGGAATATCTTGTGATTTTTATGCGGGGTCCCAAATCGTTAATGCCGGCAGGCGCGCCAATGATCCGCCCCCTTTGTTCCGAGCAGCTTGATTATAAAGCAGAGTTAATGGTGATCATTGGAAAAGGCGGAAAACATATTTCCGAATCTGAAGCTTTGGACAATGTTTTTGGATACACCACATTTGATGATGGATCTGTGCGCGAATATCAACGCAGGACCAACCAATGGACTGCTGGCAAGAACTTTGATGAAACCGGTGCTGTTGGCCCTATCGTCGTCACCCCTGACGAGCTGCCCGAAGGCGGTGAAGGGTTGAAAACCGAAAGCCGCGTTGGGGATGGAATTCTGCAAGGCGCCTCGACATCGGATATGATGTGGTCGGTTGCTCGCACGATTGCAGTAATATCAGAATTTGCTACGCTGTCTTTCGTTGACTTGATCGCTCTGGTCACCCCCCTGGTGTTGGTCACGCCAAAACTCTGCCACGGTGGGTACGTGCCGGTGAAGCTATTGAAGTAGAAATTGAGAATATTGGTATCTGTGCCAGTCGTATTGTGGACGAACGCAAGATGCCTGAGTATCGTTAAAATAATTCGATTGGTACCAACAGTGTTTAGGCTTATGAGTTTGATCTGTTGATTTTAGCGGCGCAGTGTGACCGATATTAACGCCGTAACCGTATCCAGATTATGATCCGCAGGCGCAAGGATTGGCGGTGCGTTGCAACCAGATATGGCCGTTGCCAAGGTTCGGCTCTGGGTAGAGATGCCTTTTTTAGTATCGTCATTTGTTGGTTATGAAGTTTGCCTCTAATATTTCAGACCTGAGACATTATTATGATGTCTCGAGTTGAAAACTATGCATTTATGTTGACTGAATATCTTTTGATAGGGCCTCAAAATAATCTGTGGTAGGTCATTAAGCTGTGTAAACCGCTTGTACTTTGCATCGAAAAACTCATGAGTATTGAGCCCTTTGATTACGGTGGTAGCAAATTTATATTTTAACTTTAAGGTTTGTCGCGTTATCTGGGTAAGTAATGGGGACTTAGGGCAAAATCGCTTTCATTGCTATTGGGTTGGTGAGTGGCGTGAGAAAATTCTTAGATTGGGCACATGAAGAATAGGTTTTTTTTTATCCAAGGATCTGATTCTGAACAAAACTACTCAGCGGTATGATGAAAATTTAACTTTACTTAAGGCGTTGCCGAGAAGCAGTTTATTGAGCGGCTGTCGGTCTTGCCGGGGGTCAGATTATTACTTCTACCGAGAGCATTATCGCCTGGTCGATTAATTACGTATCTTAATAAAATATAAGATCGGCATCTACGTCAGTCCGTTGGTGTGGCGGGCAAGTCTAACTTAGACAAAGCTTGAATTAAGATCGCTCCCATCTTTTGTGTACACCTCTTTTTACCTCATCTAACTTTTTATAAAAAATATCAACTAAAGTTGTTGACACTATTTTAAAGATATAATACATACTTAGGTATTGAAAACATCAAGATTAAGGCCTGGCAGTTCATCTCCCTCAGTCTGCGAGGTTCAAAAAAGATTTTTAGTCTCTATGCTATTTTAAAAATTACAGCCCGTCCCTTAACCGGGGCGGGTTTTTTTACTAGATCCTCATAAACGTCTTTGTTTGAGGTGATTTTAGTTGGGAGCGCAGCGTATCAAAATTGCGCTTGGTTACGTATGACGATTATGTGGAAAGCTGAATCCAGCTTAACATAAGCGCGTCGGTGCAATAATTCCGAGATCGGACTTTTATTGGCGGCTCCAAAGCAGCCCTAAAAAGCCTGGCTCCGTGTTGGGCTTGGATGCCGCGCCGCCAGTCTACATCCTCCAACTGCTTAAGTTTTAATACTGACCAGAAGACTGGGCCAAACTTGGAATCTCTACCTCAGGAGGCCGATATCTCTTTGGCACTTTGTTTAGGTGAAAGAGCAAACACAGAGGGGTTGAATTTTTTGCTTGGCTGAATCTTACCATCCTTCCAGATGCCTCTTTTTACAGAGCCATTTGAAAAATTACGGGTGCCTTGACCGTTTGGGGTGTCATATCGCCAAGAGCCAACATAACTTTCACCGTCTGTCCAAGTAAAAGTACCCAAACCATGCCTTTTATCGGCTGTAAATTGCCCTTTGTATTTGTTGCCGGTTGCGTAAATATATATGCCCTCACCGTGCCGCTTGTTTGCCTGCCATTCGCCGGAATATTTGCTGCCATCGTCATAGGTATGGCTGCCTATGCAGTGGTCCCATAATTCTGCGAGCGGATCGCATTTGGGCTGTGCAAGGGCGAGACTGGCAAATATAAAAAGGGGCATGGCGGTTGTAAATAATGTTATAAATAATTTTTTCATTTAAAATCCACTTTACAAAAATACTTGTTAATTTCAATTATGTCTCAATATTCATTGTGAGCGTTGTTTGGCTCCTGAATACCTAGCGTAATGAAGGGACCCGCTTGGCCGATAAGTCAAAAGAGTTTGGCATCAAGCGATGGGCTGATCCGGATAGAATTAAGCCCCTGTCTGATTCCGTGGGTCGCATGGTGGTACGAAGTGACGGCTGTCTTCCTGTCTTCCTTTCTGCGCGTCGCGTTGGGCTTCTCGTTCAACATAGATTCAGTTTTTTCAAAAACACATTTTCTCAAATTTGAAAACTATTGTCTTTAAGAACGTTGGCTAGATGGGACGATATGACAAAGCAAACTTTAGATTTCTCGCTTTTTTCAGTTTCTCGCCCGAGGGACGAAAACGCCCTGCATTTAAGGTATATTTCTGCTGATCGTGAATTAAGGGCAGACCACTCCGGCATAATTCTGAAACTTTGCACTGAGAGGTTGTGAAACCTCTATTGAATCTTTTGTAGTCTTTCCCACTACGATCTAGTTTGCGGGTTCTAAACGCTTTTGTCATTCTGCTAGTATTGGGTGTGCAAATGCAGTCTGTACACGTTGTTTCGCTCCATCAATATTCAAAAAACTTCAAACAGCATTGCCTTTTTTAAGCTTCTGAGGGGCACAATTGAAATTACATGACTTGTGCTCGCACATTTCAAAAGTCATTTGCGCCGATTTCTCTCAGATCAGTTGATTGATCTAGCTTACCCCTCGTGAAATTTCCTCCAAGGGTAAAAATTACTGTTGGGTGCTCAGTGTTTAGATTAAATTCAATTCTTCCCCTTTTTTACAGATTTTGACCTGAATCGGTCTCTTTCTTGGTTTCATTCGCTGGTGCCATCGGAGTTATTTTCAGGCTAAAGCGTAAGTAAGTTGGTATAAAACTTTTATGCCCCTAACAGGTAAATTGGTTGTCTAATACAGGAATTTACCTCTGTTCAATTGTTTGGTTTTACTTCCAAGCGCTCTTTTATCAATTACTTATCTTTCCAATATGCATTTGCAGGCTTTTATGCTCACTACGGCGGTCATTGGTTCGCAGCGCGGCATTGATCTCTGGTCTTGCCGTTTGTATGCTTCCTTTGCATCGGGCGTGCGGCCTGACTATGCAACCGGTCGCATCTGGCGGTCACACAAGTGATCGGTAACAGGAGTGTGTTAGGATTTACAGGCGATCTTGTAAAAAGCAATTCCAACCCATGCGCCGGCTGCTGAAAAAATTAAGTTTGGTGCAAATTCTCTCAAACCATTGAATGGATTTGTTGAGTTTATGTTATATGGCAACATCCAGTCCAATGCGAGCGAACCAAATAATCCGAAATAGGTTCCAAGGACTGCGGCGACTATTATACCGGTAACGTAGGTGGCTTTATTCATCTAAATACCCTAATTTTCTATCAATATTGCACCACTAAATAATATATTAATAAGTATATGTAAATATACTTAAGTAAAAAAATACTGCTATGGATCATAAAACCATATTTAAGAATTATTAGCAGCGACAGTGCAGCAAAGACATCTTATGGCAAAGCTAGAGCACCTTGAGAACTTTGCATTGTCAAAATTCGCAAACTTCCTGCGCTGGCTACTTTTTGTCATCTGTGCGATGCGCTTTCCTAAGAGGATACCAAGTCCGGCACTGATGGCATCTGCCCAAAAATCCGCCATCTCACCACTTCGGTTCATATAGGGTTGGATAAGTTCAATGGCCCCTCCTAGGATCAAGGCCGTTAACAATATAACCCTGCCTCGATTGGGGCGCATTAAACCGACGCGAAGAACAAATGCTGAAAATGCAACTAGGTGGTGCAATTTATCAGTCCCAAGGGTTTCGGGCAGTTTATCGGCAGGTATAAGTGTTGCGAAGGCGATAATGATACCCATTAGTATCGTCAAATAAAGATCACCATTTTTGATGCGCAGCATTGGCAGTTTCATTAGAAAAGGCGCAACCTTTAAGTCATGTCATGAGACGGATCTGTTGCTATTCA
>Ga0206129_10007811_pt1 | contig 10438 bp, 8 predicted proteins | sample Helgoland_Spring_8_FD_148616 | JGI IMG/M metagenome (GOLD analysis project Ga0206129, IMG submission 148616) | Pelagic subsurface seawater microbial communities from Kabeltonne, Helgoland, North Sea - Helgoland_Spring_Bloom_20160502_2 | ecosystem: Environmental > Aquatic > Marine > Epipelagic ...
TTCCATCAAGGCAATCACTTCAGGCGCACCAAAGCGCTGAACCGTACGGGCGCGGGTCACAGCGTGACGGCCCCCTTGAAACAACACCGCTTGGCGTTGGCGATCTGTTTTGTGACGAGCCAGTTGTGTGGTCATGCGAAGGATATTGCTGGTTTCAAAGCTTGCACCCTTAACACCGCGCAACCTTGGGTCATTCGCATCAGGCACACCATAAACCAGCGCTTTATAGTAACGTTCAGTGCTGTGGTCTGCAAACTGAGCTGCCAAACCATGGTGCGCCGTGTCCGTCTTAGCCGCAACTAAGATTCCAGATGTTTCTTTGTCAATACGGTGCACAATTCCCGGGCGTTTCATGCCACCAACGCCAGACAGAGTATCGCCACAATGGTGCATCAAGGCATTAACCAACGTGCCGTTTGGCGTACCAGGTGCAGGGTGGACAACCATGCCCGCGGGTTTGTTAACCACAATCAGGTCATCATCTTCATAGATCACATCTAGCAGAATATTCTCTGGCAGGATGTGGCTTTCTTCGGCTTCCGGCACGTCGATTTCGACATCTGCACCCTCATGAACCTTAGCTTTGGGGTCAAGAACGACAACGCCGTTCACTTTCACCGCGCCATCCGTGATCAAACGAGACAAACGGGTGCGCGACAGCGATGCATCCTCTGGCACATCACGTGCAACCGCCTTATCAAGACGGGAAGGCGGTGCTTCGCTGATACGGAAACGAACTGAGGTGATCGACATGACAGATCCTGTTGAACCCGCGAACTTGCGGTTTTTAAGACGATTGGTGACAGTACTAACAGCCACCATGTTGATCGGCGTTGTAATCGTGGTCGGCCTGCTTGTCACCCGCCTGTCGCCAAAAGGTCCAGACTTGCCCCAAATGATCACTTTGCCAGACGGATCAACCGCCACAACCTTCACCCAAGGCGATACATGGTATGCTATTGTAACCAGCGAAAACCAAATCTTGATCTACAATCGTACAGACGGCGAACTGCGCCAGACAATCGAAATAAAATAAGCAAGGGTTAGGTTCGTTGTTCTCAAAAAGGGGGGGTAAGTGGTACCACCTCCTGGTCTCGAACCAGGGACCTCCTGATCCACAATCAGGCGCTCTAACCAACTGAGCTAAGGCGGCAGTGGCAGCTTGGGTAAGCTTAAGTGAGCGCCTTGCTCATGAACAAGGTCCTTCACATTACGGAGCGAAAGCGGGAAACTGACTTACAACATTACTGCAAGTCGAATAATGTCTGGACTGGTTTTGAATTAGCGAAAAGCAGACTGTTTTGTCATCCAAAGATGCCACAAAGTATCCCTGCCAGCTTCAAGTATGTTTAATCTGACAGTACCGAATTAGACGGTGTGTAGGGCAGTCTTAAACGGGTATTCCTGCTTTAGGATAATGCTGAAACACCTCTGCTGCGCCGTTAGCACCAATTATATACACATCGTAGGCTTCGCGTTCATCTTCCGGTCCCATCCCGGGCGAGCCATAAGGCATTGCCGGCACGGCTAATCCTAATGCATCAGGACGGTCTGCTATAAGACGTTTTATATCGCTGGCAGGAACATGTCCTTCAATAAAATATCCATCAATTTTTGCTGTATGACAGGCCATCATATTTACGGGGATGCCACTCTCAACCTTAAAATCAGTTAAAAGACTGCCAGAACGATCTTCAGTAGTAACACTGAAGCCTTTGTCTATTAAAATCTTTATCCATGCTGTGCAGCAACCACACTGGGGGTTTTTAACTACGTGAATATCAAGAGAAGTGCCGTCAGCTAAGGCAGCCAACGGAACAGCAACGATGGAACTTGATACAAATGTCAACAGTTGCCGCCGGCTTAACAAAATTTGGTCCTCATCACTTATCTCCTTTCAACATCTCTCTTTGCAGTTAGTCGGCATCCAAACACATCCACAGCATGGTAGCACAATACTGCTTGTTAGGCCGAAAGCTATACCTTGTTAAGGTGGACTAAAATGTGGACCAAAAAAGCACACCACCACATTACGCATCATAACTTCAATAACTTATGGGTTTTTTATGGTGGTGCTGTCAGACGAATGATTGCATGCATCAGATTGATGGGACAATCAAAATCTATGCGCTCAATAGTTGACGCCACTCAGCCAGAGCAGCGGCACGGTTAAGCTTGAAATGCGTGCGTGAATAAAGATGGCGTTTCTGTATGTCCCCCACACAACCAATTTAACCTCACACCCAGCCAATGTAGCGCCTCTAGCCGATAAGAATGGCAGGCGGAAATAAATGGCGCTGAGTGTAAGCTTAAATGCTAAAAAGCGGAAACCGGATGTACATCATCACCCCGAGGCGGATTACCTCAGGGCCGGTTTTGAAGTAGCGAAATGGGCTGCGTTTTGTCATTTCCCGAAGCTAAAAGGATGCCCTGCACGCCTCAACCAGTTTTGCTCTGACGAGGCCCACGCACGGGGTTTTAGGGGCGAATTCTAACTACCTCTAAATCAAGTTGCAGTTCTTAAAGATATTTGTCAGTATCAGATCGAAACTATAGGCTGCTGCACATGCTTCGCTTACTCGCCACCGCCTTCTTTTCCCTGATAACCACGACAGCATATGCACAAGGCGAAGCACATGATGCTCAAGCCATGTTGTCAAGACTGGGATACCAGATCAGTGTAGATGGAAGCTGGGGACCTCAAAGCCAAGGTTTGATGGGTCAGTTTTACACTGATCGCGGACTCACGTACGATGGTACACTAAGTGAAAATGAGTTTGCAGATCTACATGCGGCAACGGCTGACTTGCCAGAGCATGTCCATCCAAGAGCAAGACTAGTAGACTACTCACCCCAATATAATTTCTCACAACGCTCTTGGCCGTATGTAAACCTCGATAGCTATCGTTCCAAGTTTATTGAAACTTACGGAATGCGATCAATTTGGCACAATGGGATAAGTCAGGTTTTGTCAAAAGACTGTCGCAAAGAATTTATTAAATATGATATTTTTCAAAATATTAACTTAGGAACCAACGACGTAAGTGGATTTGATAAAACCTCAAAATTAACGGGCTGTCTTGGTCACTTACCAGACGCAGCGCACCAAGATTTTATTGCAAACGGCAGAAGCAGTAAGGTGTTAAACTTATTCTTTCAAACCTTAGTTCCAACCTGGGTAGAAAATGACGCGTTCAGCGCAAAGGGCATGCGTTCTGCTTTTGATAATACAAGCGCTGGGTACACCTTTGTAATTGATAGGGTGGCCTTTGTTTACACGCGATATGCTGCCGCCTGGGGTGTGAGCGAAGAACTAGATCTTAAGTTTCGCATTTGGTGGGACGAAATTTCACAAAATGATGCCGCGCGTATTTATCAGCGAGGATACGAAAAGTGTCGTGAATTTCACGGTCCAGGCGTACGCCCTGATGGAATGATGACTGACGAGTGTATGAACGTTGGTACAGATTATGCGTCTGCTCTTGCTCACATGGGTATGTATTATAAAGATAGTAATTATATCAACGAAGCTATTTTTGTTGCGGGCGCATCAGCAAGACGCAGTTCACCTGAGGGTTTTGTGCTAGATGCAATACGTGGCTCTCATGGAGCAGGTTACGCCATGATGGTGGCGCAGAAGCTTGATGAAATAGCACTCATACTAGATGATATCGATGTAAATTTATATGAAATTAGCTTTGCCAATCATGGAAAAACAGTAAGAGACATAATTGAAGTTACCGCGAGAGAATTTATTAAACCTGATAGAATTTTTGATTACGCATGCCCCAATGAAATGTGGTATCGAGGCGAAAGCTGCTATCATCAGGCGAATTACGCCGATAATAAAGGTGAGATAGACTGGCAATACTCACATAAATTAAGGACGGTTGCGGGCGCTGTTTGGAACAATCCAGATTATATGCCTTTTATTGAACTCGTTAATCCGCGAGATCACATAAATGGTTATGTCCATAGTGAAGGTACATTTAATAGACTAATACAACTACGTTATTTCCCGCCTAAAAACCGCTACTATGCAAACGATCCAACGCCACAAGATAGAAATGTTTTCCGTGGCAACCTTAATTCAGCTCGATACATTCAAATGATCGTAGCTGGTTTGGAGAAGCAACTAGACAGATGATCTTTTTACAGGGGCTACGAAAGAACGGCCCAGCTAATGGACAAGGTACATCTTTGGCAACAGTAGTATATTTGAGGGTTCAAATGCCACTAAATGCTATAGTAAAGAACCGCTTTAAGCAGTCCATCAACATGGTCAACGCTCACTGGCACCCCTAAGTTGAGTGGAATTCTTAAGGCCTCACAGCGAACCTACCCTCACACCCACCCCATGTAGCGCCTCTAGCCGACAAGAATGGCAGGCGGGAGTGAATGGCGCTGAGTGTAAATTTAAATGCCAAAAAGCGGAAACGGACATACAGCATTACTGCAAGTCGGAAAATGTCTGGACTGGTTTTAAAAGAGCGAAAAGAAGACTGTTTTGTCATCCAAACATGCTACAAAGCAGCCCGCTTAAAGTAGACCAGGATTTGATGTCAGGCTACCATTTTCAGAACTTGTGCGACAATATCAACTATAGTGTCATACTTGAGATGCGCCATCTCCAGCGCGGCGGCCAAATACCGCACCTGAGGTGAGGCCTGATCCGCCTGGATAGCCTGCGAAAAATACACCCCCAACGATCTCACCACATGCAAACAGACCCTCAATTTTTGAACCGTCTTCCCTTACGACACTTCCTTGACCGTCCACTTTCAACCCGCCATAGGTAAATGTGATCCCACCCGTGACGGGGAATGCACGAAAGGGTCCCTCGTCAATCGTTTGGGCCCAATTCGATTTGGGCAGCGTCAACCCATTAGTTCCTTTGCCATCAAGAACGGTAGGATCGAAAGGAGTTTGTGCGTCCACCCCATCATTATAAGTGGCAAGCGTGGCAGTTGCCCCGTCGGGGTCGACGCCAATCATCAGAGGCACCAACGCCTCCAAAGTTTCAGCCTCAACAAAATGCGCGTCATGGAAACGATATTCGGCGTAAAGCAGATCGAACACTTTGCTGTCAAAAACCTGCCACGCAAATTGCCCCGGCTGCTCAAGGATCGCAGCACCGTATTGCGCATAGGTGTAGTTGCGAAAATTCGCCCCTTCATCGACAAAACGCATCCCTTCGGCGTTCAGCATCACACCCAAAAAATAAGATATTTTGCGATAGTTCTTACGCTCGCCCGCAGGCAGATCAAGATTACCAAAATCAGCCATATGCAGATCCATCGGAGTCGCATGACATCCCGCATAAAGACCATATTCCGCAGCACCAGCGTCCATTGCCATTACAAGTCCGTCGCCAGTATTGTGCGGTGTGCCGCGTACTTTGGCCGCTTTCCAATTCGGGCCCATATGCTTTATTCGCAAGTCTTCGTTTGCCTCAAACCCGCCAGAGGCAAGGATCACAGCGTCACCGTACAGCACCTCATCGCCAACGCGCACACCAATGACACGGTCTTCATTAGTCACCAGACCTGTGACTGTATTATTATAACGGACTGTACCGCCCATCCGCTCAACTGCCGCCAACTCCATATCAAAGAGACCAACACCTTCGTTCTCTGCAGCGAGTGTCAGACCACCCCAAAACACATGACGTCCATCTTTTTCAAAGCTTTGGCGGCTAAAGATCGGCTCGAACTTTACATCATGAGATGCAAGCCAGCGCATTGTTTCTCCCGAAAGGTTGACTAGCGCCTCTTGTTCCGCAGACAGCGGACGGCCATCGTTAAAGCCTAACAGGTCACCACCAAATTTTTCGATGTCATAGCTGCCAAAATCTGCATTCTGAACACGCGGATCATCAGGGTTGCGCAACAAAGGCAAAAGATCTGCTGCACCATCATAAGCAAAGCGCATGGCACCTGCCGTATATTTTGTGTTGCCTCCAGCCAATGCCTGATCCGCTTTTTCAAGAAGGGTCACTTTTGCCCCGTTTTCAAGCGCGGCGATGGCAGCACAAAGGGCTGCGTTACCTGTTCCTACGACAATCACTGACTTTGACACTGGCATTTCCTCTTTATTGGCGTATTGTATCCAAGTGGATACAATTTGGAACGACTTAAAATGCCTGACTCAGAATTGCAAGACATGTCTCAGGGCGACGTGGCCTATCACCGATTGTTGGAAAAAATCAGATCCGGGCAATTTCGCCCTGGTGATCGCTTACGTGAAACCGACGTTGCAGAAAATCTGGCCCTTTCCCGCACCCCAATACGTGAAGCCCTGCGCAAATTGGAAAGCGACGGCATTGTTGAACATCGCCCCCGCTTAGGTGCCATAATTCGTACGCTAACCACGTCTGAAATCGTTGAGCTTTATGAAATGCGGCTGGTTCTTGAACGCACTGCCGCAGAAATGGCCGCCAAACATGCAAACCCCGCCGAGATCGACATGCTTAAAGATATAAACGCCCAAATTGACGCCGCAGGGCAAAACACGCCACGCGCTGCAGCACTCAATCAAGACTTTCACAGCTGCATCTATCTGGCGACGCGCAATCGTTTTTTGCTGGCTTCGGCCCGTGCGCTTAATAATGCGCTGATCTTGCTGGGGCCAACAACACTAGATGACGAAGCGCGCATAAAGACCGTAAGCAGTCAACACGCACAGATCATTGCAGCCATCGCTGACGGAGATCAAAAGGCAGCGGGTGATGCCGCAGAGGCCCACTTGCAGACCTCCCTGCGTCACCGGCTCAAAGTGTTGCAGCAATGATGCCCCAGATTTACGCTTTCGCCGTTGCAGGATTGGGGGTGTTCGCATTCAAGCTTTTGCATTTGCCCTTACCTTGGTTACTTGGCCCCATCTTTGCCTGCCTCATCGCCTCGCTTTGCGGTGCGCCTATGCGCGGAATCAAAGTCGTGAATGACGCCATGCGCACCATTTTAGGGGTGGCGGTAGGAGCGACATTCACCTCAACACTGCTCGCCTCCATGCCGGGAATGTGGCCCACCCTTCTGATGATCCCCATGATGACCAGCTGTATCGGTGTTGTCGGGGTGTTTTATTTTCAACGGCTTTGGGGCTTTGATTTTGCAACCAGTTACTATTCTTCTATGCCTGGCGGCTTACAGGATATGCTAGTGTTTGGGGAGGAAGCAGGTGGAAATGTCCGTGCCCTATCGCTCATCCATGCCACGCGGATCATGGTGATTGTGGTCGCCTTGCCATTTTTACTGACATGGGTTTGGGAGGCCGATCTGAGCAATCCACCAGGTGTACCAGCCACCATGATCGAGCCACTACAGTTAGGAATAATGTTGTTCTGCGGTATTGCTGGTTGGCAGATAGCCAAGCGACTGGGCATGTTTGGCGCAACCATTTTAGGTCCGCTTCTGCTGGCCGCTGCCCTCACGTTGACTGGTATCCTACAACACCGCCCACCAGCAGAGGCAATCTGGGCGGCACAGTTTTTCATAGGCATGGGTGTGGGCAGTAAATATGCAGGTGTAACCATGGCCGAAGTGCGCACAGATGTGACCGCAGGTTTGGGATTTTGTGTCATTTTGCTGGTGTTAACCCTCATCTTCGCCGAGACTATTCACCTCTTGGATCTTGCCCCACCCATGGAAACAATTCTTGCTTTTGCGCCCGGCGGGCAAGCAGAGCTAGCAGTACTGGCCTTGATCGTAGGAGCCGATATGGCCTTTGTGGTGGCCCATCATGTGTTGCGAATATTTGTGGTTATCCTAGGTGCGCCGCTTTTCGCCCGGCTGTTCGATGTTGTCGCGAAAAAAAGGAAACAATGACTCAACCTGACTTTAAAACTCATTTGAAAACCCTGGCACGCGACGGTGTATTACGCGTGGCAATCAATACGGGTAACCGCGCTGTGGTTCAGCAGGACAGCGATATACTGACTGGGGTTAGCCCCGCGCTCGCGCAAAGGCTGGCGGGAGAAATTAACGCACGAATGGAGCCCATTATTTATAATGGTGCAGGCAAAGTCTTTGAAGATGCGGGTTGCAACAAATGGGACATAGGTTTTCTTGCCATTGACCCAATGCGTGCCAAAAAAATCGCATTTACCCAGCCCTATATCGTGATCGAAGCGACCTACGCTGTGCGCCAAGATGCTGCGTTAAAGGATGTCGCAGATGTGGATGCAGCAGGCGTGAAGGTTCTGACATCAATTGGATCAGCTTATGATATGCATCTCACAAAAACCCTCCAAAATGCCACTTTAGAACGTTCCAGCACCCCACCCGAGAGCTTTGAAGAATTTCGCGCAGGTCGATGCGATGCCGTTGCAGGCGTTCGTGCCTCGTTAGAGGTGGCTTTTGCCAACTCACCCGATATTCGCATCCTATCGGGTGTATTGACCGCGGTGCGTCAAGCGATGGTTTTGCCTGACAACACCGACACGCGTATTGCAGCGCTCGATGACTTTGTGGCCCGCGCAAAGATGGATGGGTTCATCAAGGCAGTCCAGGGAGCCTAAGAATAGACCTCAGGATTGATCATATGGATCGGTGCACCAGCCGCATAGGCGTTGATCTGGTCAAAAATATCAGAGAACTGAATGTCAAATTCATCCTCAGTGACAAAGCCAATATGCGGCGTCGCCAACACATTGGGATGGGTCAGCAGGATATTCGAGGTGTCGGTCATAGGTTCGTGATCAAAGACATCAACGGCAGCGTGCAACTGGCCTTTGGCCACCTCCGCTTCCAGCGCGCCCGTCACCACCAAGCCTGAGCGTGAAGTGTTCACAAACAGCGCGCGCGGTTGCATCTGCCCAAGATCGACGGCTGTGATCAGTCCCTTTGTCGAGGCATTCATCCGCACATGGACACTCACAACATCGGACGTCGCAAAAAATGCTTCGCGTGATGCGGCGATGGTCTCTCCCGCGGCCAGCGCGCGCACGCGCCCCTGCTCAGAACCCCACCATTGAATCTTCAGGCCAAGTGCCTTGGCCGTCTGGGCAACAGCACCTGCAATCTTGCCATATCCATAAAGCCCCAGTGTGCGCCCCCTTAGCGTACGACCCACACCGGACTGCCAATTCCCAGATTTAATCGAAGCCGTCTGCTGCGGGATCTGACGATAACTTGCAAGGATCAGCGCCAGCGTATGCTCAGCAGCGGCATAAGACGGCACGCCAGCAATCATATTGGAACTCAGCAGAACGTTTTGCCCCGTACAGGCCGCCACATCCACATGAGGGTATACACTGCGCTGGGAAATCAGCTTGAGGGTAGGTAGGCCTGTCAGCAGCTCTGCACCAACCTTTGTGCGCTCGCGAAACAGCACCAATGCCTCAGCGTCCTTCACCCGCGCAGCCAGCTTGACCGGATCAGGCTCGTAATCGGTCCAAACGGTGACCTCATGATCTGCCAGTTTGGCAAAGCATGGCAAACTGCGCAGCGTGTCAAACCAATCATCGAGAATATGAACTTTCATAGGGCTGTCCTTTGTAAAATACGGTTTCAGTGGCCTGCCCATACAGATCCAGGGATAAACACCTCGCCAGCAGCAATTTTACGCGCGGTGCGGACCAATCCTGCGGACTTGACCTGAAACCCTGCATCGATTTGCGTGTAATCCACAACCACGTCAATACTGCCAGAGGCATGTTCGAGCGTAATTGGTGCAGGGACTTCATTCGGTTTGGCCGCCAAGCCCTCCGCCACCGTGCCAGGTGTCAAAACACACGACGCCAAACATTGTGCACCAGTCACTGCCATGGTGGGGTGTGCGCGCCACGGCATGAAGTATCTCGTGGCAATAGTGCCGCCAGCAGATGCGGGGGCCAATAAGCCAAATTTCGGTGTTACGGATTTGGTGACATCACCCATCCCCATCAGCACACCAGCCTTGAGGCGCAGCGCTTCCATTCGGGTAAAGAACTCACGGTTTTCGTCCAGTTCGGCGGCGCTTTCGTATCCTGTCAAACCAAAGTCGGCTGCCTTGGCGATGACCATCGGCATAGCCACATCCATGCAGGTGACCGCAATCCCATCGATCACATCGATTAGATTGCCCGTGGGCAGAAATGCACCCGTGACGCCGCCCACTGTTTCCATGAACTGCAAGGCTACTGGGGCCGAGGTGCCCAGCACACCGTCAATTTGCGCGTGACCTTCGTAGCTAACCTTGCCGCCCGGCGTTTGCACAACTGCAGCTACGCGGGCCTCTGTGTTGACGGCACGGATATTGACCAGCGTCTCCCCATCTTGGGCCGCGACCAACCCCATCTCTATAGCTGCGGGGCCAACACCGGACAGGATATTGCCGCAGGTAGGTTTAAAATCGACCAGACAGTCTTCAACACCCACTTGAGCAAAAAAATAGTCAACGTCTGCCCACGGATCATCAGATTTCGACAGCATCGCAACCTTTGTCGTTACCGCAGCCCCAC
>Ga0206129_10007812_pt1 | contig 10438 bp, 8 predicted proteins | sample Helgoland_Spring_8_FD_148616 | JGI IMG/M metagenome (GOLD analysis project Ga0206129, IMG submission 148616) | Pelagic subsurface seawater microbial communities from Kabeltonne, Helgoland, North Sea - Helgoland_Spring_Bloom_20160502_2 | ecosystem: Environmental > Aquatic > Marine > Epipelagic ...
TGGTGCCTTCGGGCGGGTACAAGGGGTTCGGCGTCGGTCTGTTGGTCGAAATTCTGGCCGCCGCGCTGTCGGGCGCAAACCTCAGCACCGAGGCAAGCCCCTTTTCGGGCACCAAGGGCGGACCGCCCGGCACCGGACAGTTCTTTATCGCGATTGATCCGGCGGGCTTTGGTGGGGACGGGTTTCATGCGGCGATGCTGCGCCTTGCCACGTCGATCACCGATCAGGACGGTGCGCGCCTGCCCGGCCAGCGCCGCGCCGACAACCGCACCCGGATCGAGGCCGAAGGGGTCACTGTGGACGATGCGCTGCTGACCCGGATCAACGCCGCAGGAAAGCCCGCCGCATGAGCCCGGTCATTGACGGGCTGCAATACGCAAACTGGTCCGAAAAGATATTCCGCGAGATGCGCGCGGGCGGGGTTGATGCCGTCCATGCCACGATCACCTATCACGAGAATTTCCGCGAAACGGTGCTCAACATCGAAGCCTGGAACCGTCATTTCGAACGCCACCCCGATCTGGTCTTTCAGGGGTTCACCGCAGACGACATCACTTTGGCGCGCGAAACCGGGCGCACGGCGATTTTCTTTGGTTCGCAAAATCCGTCCTGCATCGAAGACGACATCGGCCTTGTCGAGGTGCTGCACCGTCTTGGCCTGCGCTTTATGCAGTTGACCTATAACAACCAATCGCTGCTGGCGACGGGCTGTTACGAGGAGGACGACACGGGCCTGACCCGCATGGGCCGCGAGGTCGTGACCGAGATGAACCGCGTCGGGCTGGTCGTCGACATGAGCCATTCCGGCGAACGATCCACCCTTGAGGCGATTGACCATTCCACCCGCCCCATTGCCATCACCCACGCCAACCCCGCTGACTGGCACGCGGCATTGCGCAACAAATCTGATACGGTCTTGCGGGCCTTGTCGGGCACGGGGGGCATGCTGGGGTTTTCGATCTACCCGCATCACCTGAAGAATGGCGGTGCCTGTACGCTGGCCGCATTCTGCGAAATGATCGCACGCACCGCCGAGCGCTATGGCATCGACAATCTGGGGATCGGGTCGGACCTGTGTCAGGATCAACCCGACAGCATCGTTGAATGGATGCGCACCGGACGCTGGACCAAACGCATCGACTATGGCGAAGGCAGCGCCGATGCGCCCGGTTTTCCGCCCATGCCCGACTGGTTCGGCGGCAACGCCGATATGCCCAACCTGACGGCGGGCCTGCGCGACATCGGGTTTTCGCAGGCGGATACAGACGCGCTGATGGGCGGCAATTGGGCGCGGTTTTTCCACGACAGCTTTGGCCCCGCAAAATGACCTGCGCGCCGCTGTCCCCTGTTCCGCAGGCGGCGCAGTTTCGCCGTGATCCGGCGCAGGTGATGCGATTGGCGCGGCTGGGTCTTGCCCACCCGACCCGCCTGTCTTTCCTGCGCATCCTGTTGCGCCGGATGCAGCGCGAGACCTGGCAATTTGACCGGCCTGTGTTTGATATTGATGCAAACGGTGTGGGCCGCGCAATGTACCGCGCCATCGGCCCTGAACGGACCTATAGCCTCGTTGCCTTTGCCCATGATCTGCCTGCCGACATGCGGTCGGATCGGGTCATTGCCACCGCCTGGGATGCGACCTTTGCCCTGTTTGACGGGGTGCCGGATGCGGAGGACCTTGACCGGCTCGCGGCGAATGTACCGCTGCAAGAAGCCGGACGTGTCACGCAAAAAGAGCTGACGCTCAGCCGCGCCAACCGGTCGGTGCGGCTGTTCGAGACTGTCGTTCAATGCCTGTCCAAGGGTCGCCAACCCAGTGCGGATGATCTGGCCGCAACGGGCTATCTGATGCGCACCACGGCTGTTTACGGGTCGGGGAAATTCGGGGCGGCGACACACAACAGCCTGACCGACCGCCCCGAGACCGCCGCCCCGTTTCAGGCAGAGATGCTGACCGTCTGGCTGATCCGCACCTTTACCGTTGATCTGGTAAACCACATGGCACAGCTGCGCGGCGGTGCGGCTGCGGTGCCGCTTGCGGGAGGCTTGCGGCGCAGTCTTGGGGTGGGCAATTCAACGGGGCTTGGCATGGCACCGTTTCTGGTGCGCCACCCGGTCTTGCTTAATAACTGGATGATGGTCCGCGAAGAGGCGCTGGCCCGCGTGCGCGCCCAGAAAGCGACCCAGGCAGACAAGGTCGAACGGTTCATTCAGGCGCTGACTGCCGTCCAGCAAAACGCAGCGCTTTGGACCAGCGTGCACCCGCTTCAGCAAGCGCGGCTCGGGGCATTGCGTGCAGGGCTTGCCCAGATCGCCGCCCATGTCGCGAGCGATTGGGACAGCGGCACTGACCAGCCGTGGGATGCGCTGTGGCAATGGGGTCAGAAGGTCTTGGGGATCGAAGCACAAGAGGCCCTGCTGGCGCTGTTGCTTGAACCCCATGGCGACCTGATTGACGGGTTGGCCGACTGCCTGAGCGAAGATGAAACGGCGGCATTTGCCATTGACGGGACCCAGCGGGTTGATGAGCTCAAGGCGTTGCTGGCCAAGAATTACAACTGGGCGCTTGCGGTCGATTATGCAGATCGCAAGGCCGCTGGCCGGTTCTGGTATGTGTCCGAAGACAAGCTTGAGCCACGCTTGGGCGAACGGTTTGAAGAACCGGGAAGCGAGCGCGAGTTGCCGCTTGATATCGGTCGGCAGGCCGCCGCGCTGTTTGATACGCTTGGCGATTTCGCAGGCGATGCCCCTGTGGCGCGACTGCTGCTGGCGCATCCCCATCATCGGGCGATGGTGCGTCGCGTGCAGTTGACCGCAACGCGGCCCTTTGCCGAAATCCGCGACAACCTGATCGACGGTGACATGCTGCCGATTGATATGCTGCGCTGCAAGCTGGCGTGTTTCGGGGCGTCGCGCTTTGACCCCAGATCGGACCGCTGGGTGCGCATCAGCCTGTTTCAAAACGCCCCCTACCCCGATGACCTGCATGCGGAACCGCACCTGTGACGGCGGCGGACCAGATCCGGCTGACGATGCCCGAAATCAGCGCCCTGTCCTTGCGCGCGGCGCGGGGTGCCGGGCTGGATTGGGGCATGGCCGAGGAATGCGCCAGTGCCGCCACATGGCTGGCGGCGCATCAGTTCAACTGGGCAAATGCCGTTTTGCATCAGCTTGAAACCCCGATGTCACGACAGGTTATCCCCGCGATTGGCAGGTGGCATGCAGATGAACCCGTTTGTGGGTTGCACGTCGGTGCCACGCTGTCGGATTTCGCGTGTTTGCCAGAGGGGCCGGGTTTTGGCGTGCTGTCCCTTGGCCCGATCAACGGCCCCTTGATGCTGGTGCCGTTTGTCGTGCGGGCTGCAAAGCAGCTAGATACGGCGTTTGATGTAAGCTTGGGCGCGCCCCCTTGGCTGCGCGTGTCAGGCGATTGCGTTCAGGTTTTGGCAGGTCGTGCCGGGCCGGAAATGATTGCCGAGGTCACGATCAGCCCCACCCGCCATGCCCCTGACCCGCCCCACAATGCGGCAGACCAAAACGCAGTGGTTTCGCGCGATCAATATGACCGGCTGGACCGCCTGGCGTTGAAAATGACGGTGCCGTCATCGGCGCTCTCGGCCAAAGGGGCTGGCGGGCTTGGGCTGGATGATGACTAGGCCGCGCGCCTAAAGCGCGAGGTCCGCGATCAAATCCGCCTTTGAGTATTTTTCCTTGAGCTTGCGCGGGCTGTTGCGCCCGCCTTCGACCACGATGAAACTGTCACCCAGTGCATAGGCGAAATCGGCGTTCTGTTCGACCAGCAAGATCGCCATCTCGCCCTTGCTGCGCAGCAGACGCAAGGCATCGCCGATCTGTTCGATCACGTTTGGCTGGATGCCTTCGGTCGGTTCATCCAGCAACAAAACCTTGGGTTTGGTGATCAGCGCACGGGCAATGGCCAGTTGCTGCTGTTGCCCGCCCGACAAATCACCACCGCGCCGCGATTGCATGTCGCGCAGCACCGGGAACAGGTCGAACACCTCGTCGGGAATGAAATGTTCAGCCTTGGGCAAACAGGCAAATCCGGTCTCAAGGTTTTCATACACGGTCATCATCGGGAATACTTCGCGCCCCTGCGGGACATAGGCGATGCCAGCCTTGGCGGCCTGAAACGCAGTGTTCAGGCGCACCGGCTTGCCATCCACCTTGATCGTGCCACCGGATGCGGCGTGACGCCCCGCAATCGCCTTGAGCGTACTGGTTTTGCCAACGCCATTATTGCCGACCATCGTGGTGATCTGCCCCTGCGGCGCGGTGAATGACATGCCGTAAAGGATGCGGCTTTGACCATAGTGCAGATCAAGGTTTTCGACTTCAAGCATGACCACGTCCCAGATAAACTTCGATAACGGTGGGGTTGGATGTCACGTGATCCAGACTGCCTTCGGCCAGAACAGACCCCTCGTGCAGCACGGTGACCTTGCAGTTCAGACGGCGCACGAATTCCATGTCATGTTCCACCACCACGACGGCACGGGTTTGCGCGGCGCGTTTCAAGATATCCGTGGTCTTTTCCCGTTCCTCGACCGTCATGCCCGCAGCAGGTTCATCGACCAGCAAAAGCCGCGGTTCCTGCGCCAGCAACATGCCAATCTCCAACCACTGTTTTTGCCCGTGGCTCAGTTCGCCCGCGATGCGGGGCAAGCTGTCGGACAGGCCGATTTCCTCGGCAATCGCTTCGATCCGCGCGGCATTGGCTGGCGTCTTGCGGTGCAGCAAAACGGCCAGGGGCCCGCGCGGGTTTTTCAACGCCATGGCAAGGTTCTGCCGCACCGTTTGCGCCTCGAATACCGTTGGTTTCTGGAACTTCCGCCCGATGCCCGCATTGGCAATGTCAGCCTCTGACATGCCCAGCAACGAGATGTTGCGTTCGCCCCAGATCACCACACCTTCGTCCGGTTTGGTCTTGCCCGTGATGATATCCATAAAGGTGGTCTTACCCGCGCCGTTCGGCCCGATGATGGCGCGCAATTCGGGTTCGGCGATCTGGATCGACAGGCTGTTGATCGCCTTGAACCCGTCAAAGGATACCGACACCCCCGACACTTCCAGCAAGGTGTTGTTCATGATGGTTTCCTCACCAGATAGTCAAACAATCCGCCGATTCCTTTGGGGAAGAACAGCGTGACGCAAACGAATGACACGCCCAACAACACCAGCCACCAATCGGTCCACAAGATCGTGTAGAACCCCAGATCAATTGCAGGTGCCCCGCCCCCGGTGAACCAGCTGGACAGCAGCGACACGAAGGCCGCCCCGATCACCGCACCATAGAGCCGCCCGCGCCCGCCAATGGCGACCCAGACCGCCAGATAGATGGATGCGATGGGGGCAAGCTCGGCCGGGTTGATGATGCCCGCCTGCGGATAATACAGCGCCCCTGCGATACCCGAGATCACAGCCGTGAGCGTGAAGATGAACAGTTTGTACCCCTCAACGCGGTAGCCCAGAAAACGCACGCGCGCCTCGTTGTCGCGGATGCCCTGAACGACGCTGCCCATTTTACCTGACACAACCCATGCAAACAGAAGATAACCAAGCGCCAGTGCAAGGGCAGAGCCAAGGAAGAACGCGAGGCTGATATCCGCTTGGGAGGACCCCTCAAAACCCGGTATGTTTTGCAATCCGGACAGGCCGTTGTTGCCGCGCAAGCCGCTGTCGTTCTGGAACAGCCACAGCGACAATGCCAAGGTCATCGCCTGGGTCAGGATGGACAGGTACACGCCCGTCACGCGGCTGCGGAAGGCCAGCCAGCCGAAGACTAATGCAAGCAGGCCGGGCACGACGATAACCATCAAAAGCTGAAGGAACAGATTATCGGCAAAGGCCCAGAGCCACGGAAAGTCAGAACTCCCGACCACGCCGAATATCTGGTTGCCGATGGCGTCCGAGATCTCTTGGCTGGTCGACGGGATCGCCTGACCGGACAGGCTGCTCAGCACGATGCCTTCGGTGCGGGCATACATCAGCCACATGCCGATGGCGTAGCCGCCGATGCCAAAGAACGCAAAGTGGCCCAGCGACAGGATACCGCAATACCCCCAGACCACATCCATCGCGATGGCAATCAGGCACAGGCAGAGCGTCTTGCCCAAAGTTTTGACCATGGAGGTCGAGATGAGCCCGGTGCCGAATGCTTCGGAGCCGACGGTCACGGCAAGGGTGAACAAGCCCAGTAAAGCGATGAACCAAAGGACAGACGGGTTTTGCGAGATAAATGTTTTATGCATGGGTCAATCCGCCGCCGCCCGGCCTTTTTGGGCGACGATGCCCTTGGGCCGGAATTGAATGAACAGGATGATGAACAGCACCATATAGGTTTGCGCCGCCAGCGTGTTGGACGGGTTGAACCATTCGATGCCCTTTTGCAGGAACCCGATCAGCGACGCGCCCGCAAGCGTGCCCCAGACGTTGCCAACCCCGCCCACGACCACGGTCATAAACGATTGCACGATGTAATCGGCCCCCATTTCAGACGTCACCTTGGCGTACAGACCAATCGCCACGCCTGCGATGCCAGCGATCCCCGACCCAAGGCCAAAGGTCAGCATGTTGATGCGGTCGGGGTTGATGCCCATGCTGGCGGCCATACCGGGGTTTTGCGTGACGGCACGAACCTCGAGCCCCAGTCGGGTGCGTTTGAGCACGAACAGGATTAGCGCCAGAAACATCAGCGCCATCACGAAAATCGCAATGCGGATATAGCTGATCTGGATCACGTCCGACACGACCCACGCGCCATCCAGCCACCCCGGAGAGGTCAGCGGGCGGGCTTGGGTGCCAAAGATATTCTTGGCCAGTTGTTGCAGCGCGACCGATATCCCGAATGTCGCCAACAGCGTTTCAAGCGGGCGGTGGTACAGATGGCGGATCACCAGGCGTTCCATCGTTACACCGGCCGCAAAGGTCACGGCAAAGGCTAGCGGAAGGGCGACAATGATCGACAGGGTATAGTCGGGAACGAATTGCTGCACGACATAGCCGGTATAGGCCCCCATCATGATGAATTCGCCATGCGCCATGTTGATCACGCCCATCACACCAAAGGTAATGGCCAGCCCGATGGCCGCCAGAAAATAGATCGACGCGAGCGAGAGCGCATCCAGCGTCAGATCAACCGCTTGCGCCGCACCAACGCGGGTTTCGATACTATCGAGGGCAGCGCGTGCAGCATCCGTGACGGCGGGGTCTTGCTCCTCGTACACCTCGTAAAAGGAATGCGCGGCGACCGCGTCTGTTTTCGCGTCTTGGCTTACCAGTGGCGGAACGGTCCCTTGGGCAGCCAGCGCCGCATAGGCCTTTTCCCGCATGGTTTGGGTATCAAGCTGCGCAGTGGGGATGCCGCCCACGCGGCCCCCGTCAATATTTGCCGCCAGCGCATCCCGCATGGCCGCGGGTGAAATCACTGGCGGGGCGAGTTTAGCGTCAACCAACCGGGCATAGGCGTCAGCCTCGCTCAGGTCGCGGCCAGATTTCAGAACGCGGGCAATGTTGCCTTTGGGCGCGTCCGGCGAAACGACCGCTTTGACCGACAAAAGCTGGTTCAGCACCGCCCGCGCCTCGATCGAGGTGTCGCTGGACATTGATGTAATGGCGGCGATCCTGTCGCCTGTATCGGGTGCAAAACTGGCCGACATGAAATTCGCCAGCTGGATCTTGCGCGCTTTCAGCGTGGCATCGGTTTCGGGGTCGATGGATTTCAGCAACGGGGCCAGTTGGCTGGCGTCCGGCCTGCGGGCAATCGATTCAATCGCGGATGTCCGCCGCGCCAGATCGGGGTCGGTCAGCTGAAACTGCACCAGTGCAGTGCCAATCAATCGCCGCACCCCGCCGTTTGGCTTCAACTGTGAAAAGCCGGATTTGGGGGCCGTCGTTTCTTGGGCTGTATCAATATCGCGCAAGGACAGATCATCGCCATTCTCGGTTGCGTAAAAGAACACGCCATCCGCATCGCGCTGCCAGACGCCTTTGTCCTGCCATTGCTCCAGAAAATCGCTGAGATGCGGCGCGCCCGAGGCGACCAGATCATCCAACGCGACAGACACAGAGCTGCGCGAGGGATCGGCAATTTCACCAGCATGGGCTTGCAAGCTCGGTTGCAGGTCTTGAGCGACGGCCATTCCCGCAAGCCCAAGCCAGATAAAGAGAGTCAAGAAATGGCGCAGCATGGGATACCTTTGGTCAAGAAGTCAGACGGGCGCAGGATCAATCCCGCGCCCGTTGCCAAGTTTTAGTAGTTGGATGTCAGCTGAACGCAGGTCTTTGTTTCCGTGTTGTACATGCCGCAGCCCAGTTCTTTCCAATCCGAGGTCAGAACGGCGCTTTCGGGCAGGAAGTCTGTCCATGCATCGCCCGCAACCGGATCGGTCTGGCTGATGATGTCAAACTGGCCGTCTGCTGTGATCTCGCCGATCAGGACCGGCTTGGTCAGGTGGTGGTTTGGCAACATTTCAGCCATGCCACCGGTCAGGTTCGGGAAAGTCTGGCCGTACATGGCGGTGCGCACGGCATCAACATCTGTGGTGCCGGCTTGTTCGACTGCGTTCACCCACATGTTAAAGCCGATGTAATGCGCTTCCATCGGGTCGTTGGTCACGCGCTTGTCGTCACCGATGAACGCCTTCCAGGTCTCGATGAATTCAGCGTTTGCAGGCGTGTCAGCCGACATGAAGTAGTTCCACGCGGCCAGATGCCCGACAAGGTTCGTGGTATCCAGACCGGAGAGTTCTTCCTCGCCCACCGAAAAGGCAACGACGGGGATGTCGTCTGCGGATACATCTGCGGCGGCCAGTTCTTTGTAAAAGCCGATGTTCGCGTCGCCGTTGATCGTCGAAATCACGCCAACCTGTTTGCCGTCTTCGCCCAGCGCCACAACATCGCCTACAATCGTCGCCCAGTCAGAGTGGCCAAAAGGCGTGTAGTTCACAAAGATGTCTTCCTCGGCGATGCCCTTGGACATGAGGTAGGATTTCAGGATGTTGTTGGTGGTGCGCGGGTACACATAGTCGGTGCCCAGCAGCGCGAATTTCTCGACGCCCAATTCTTCGAGGTAATAATCAACCGCCGGGATCGCCTGCTGGTTGGGCGCGGCACCGGTGTAGAATACGTTTTGGGAGGATTCTTCGCCCTCGTACTGAACCGGATAGAACATCAGACCGTTAAGTTCCTCCAGCACGGGCAACACAGATTTGCGCGACACAGAGGTCCAGGAGCCAAAGATCACATCGACCTCGTTCACGGTCAAAAGTTCGCGACCTTTTTCAGCAAACAGTGGCCAGTCGGATGCCGGATCGACAACGACCGCTTCGATCTGGCAGCCCAGAACGCCGCCTTTTTTGTTCTGCGCGTCCACCAGCATCAGCATGGTGTCTTTCAATGTCGTCTCGGAAATCGCCATCGTGCCGGACAGCGAATGCAGCACGCCGATCTTGACCGGATCGGCACAGTCTTGGGCCATCGCCATCGACGTGGTGCCCAACAAGGCTGTCATCGCGCAAGCCGCTATTTTTTTTGAATATTCCATTTCGTATCCCCTGATGTTGCTGCGTGCTCGGGTGTGGAAAACACACTTTCGCAAAAGCCCTGAACAATATATCTAGGGGCCGCAGCAGTATTGTTGTGGTCGTCGCACGGGGGGAAGTATCTGCCAGGATCGCCCTCTGTGCGCCGATGCAGCCAGTTCGGCATGACGCTAGGATGTGTCTGCAATCTGAGCATTTACCAGATAGAATAAAGGCACACGGGACCGTGATCGACACGACCGCCCACCAATTGGGCGAAAAATGATTTTTTGCTTATTTTTTAGACGCGCGCGCAAAAGGCGAAGCGTAAGACTGCCTATTTACTGCGCCAACATGCACAACTATTAGGTGCACCCCCCGCTTTTCCCTGACCGCACAAGGCCGATTCACCGGCCCAAAAGCAAAACGCCACCCCGTTTGGAGGTGGCGTTTGAAACTAGAAATATCTGGCGGCAGGGCTCTGATCGCCCCTAGTCATTACGTCTGACACGGGCCGCCGTTTTATCTGCAAAGGCCGCCAGCCGCGCGCGGGCATCGGGTTGCGTGTTCACGACCCCTGCCACCACGGCCTCGGCATAGGCGGCATCCATCGCCGACATGTTTTGCATGTGGCTGACAGCCGAACAGATCGCAAAGTTGGAAAGCGGCAGGTTCTGCGCTGCTTTTCGGGCCAGCGCGAATGCCGCATCATAGCTGGACCCTTCGACGATATATTGCGCCAGCCCCACGTCCATCGCCTCTTTGCCCTGATAGACGCGCCCGGTCAGCATCATGTCGATCATGCGCGACTTGCCGACCAGATCAGTGACCCGGATCGTGGCACCGCCGCCTGTAAACAGGCCACGCTGCCCTTCTGGCAATGCGAAATAGGTCGTTTCGTT
>Ga0206129_10007814_pt1 | contig 10435 bp, 9 predicted proteins | sample Helgoland_Spring_8_FD_148616 | JGI IMG/M metagenome (GOLD analysis project Ga0206129, IMG submission 148616) | Pelagic subsurface seawater microbial communities from Kabeltonne, Helgoland, North Sea - Helgoland_Spring_Bloom_20160502_2 | ecosystem: Environmental > Aquatic > Marine > Epipelagic ...
TAGGCGCACTGGAATTTGGGGCAGTCGCCCCGATCTACGGGCCCAGGCCGCAATAGCGCAGGGGACACTAACAACTTAACAACTTAAGGCCACGATGAAGCGAGCCCACTAACACCCAAACAGTACTAAGTTGTTAGTGCCTCTATGATGTTTCCTCTGCAATTTTTCACCACTTCAGCTAACTTTTCCCAACACAATATCCGCCAATCGCCCCCTATGCCAGGCGGCATCGCCCCACAACATCTGGCTGTGTTTCTGGCGCTTGAAGTAGAGCTGTACGTAGCACTCCCAGGTGTAGCCTATGCCGCCATGAAATTGCACCGATCGGCTGCTGGCAAATGCCGCCGTTTCACTCGCGGATGCCTTGGCCATGTGGGCGTATTCTGCTGCACGCTTCGGTTCGTGATCGATTGCGCAGGCTGCGTTATAGACAAGAGACCTCGCCTCATCTACTTGTATCATCACGTCCACCAGTGGGTGTTTGACCGCCTGAAAGAAGCCTATGGGGCGGTCGAATTGCGTGCGTGTGCGCGCGTACTCCGCCGTGGTCTGCAACTGCCACTCGGCGGCCCCGATTACATCGGCGGCGAGCATGGTGCATATAGCGGGAAATGCCTGCCCCAGGGCTTTGAGCCCATCCTCACATACCTGATCTGCCTCCACATCGGCGAAGTCGACATGGGCCTGATCCCGCGTCAAGTCGACAATCGCATCGGCATGCACGGTGATTCCCGGCGCATCGGTCGCTACCCAATACAGCGAGTGGCCTGTACCTTTCCTGGCGCAAACCAAAAACTTATCAACCTTGCCCGCGTCTTGCACGAAATAGGCAGTGCCGTTTAGCTTCCCCTCGCTGGCAACCACCTCGGTGTCTTCGGGTTGCCAGGAACCGGCTCGGTTTGTCAGCGCAAGTGTTGCGGTGGTGCCCTCGGCGATCTCCCTGAGCGCCCCATTAGCAGATTCGCCGCAGGCGGCTAACACGTAAGTGGTATTCAGCGTTGCCAGCAACGGGCATGGGAATGAGGCTCTTCCAACCTCTTCCACCAAGCCCGCCACAGCGACTGCCGGCAAGCCTAGCCCGTCTGCCGACTCCGGTACGGCGAGCAAGGTCCAGCCCAGTTCCAGAAGCTGCTGCCAAAGCGCTTTGTCCCAGTTGCTTATCTGCACTCGGGCAGAATCGGGATTGTCGGCCACCATTTTTTGTAATTTATCTGTTGGAAAATTGCTTTTGAAGAACTTTCTAGCGGAGTACTTAAGCAGAGCGGCTTCTTCTGAGAAGCCATAGTCATCGGGCTGTGCCATTGTTATTCCTTATGTCGTCTTTACTTCGATTTAGCCAGGCTGAGCACGCGTTCACCCAGAATATTGCGCTGCACTTCGCTGGTACCTGCGGCGATGGTGTTGCCATAGGTGCTCATATAGGCAAGCGGCCATTGGCCACCGGCAGGTGCATTCTCATCGCCTAAATACAACGATGCACTAGCCCCGGCCACCTCCAGTGCCAGTGCAGCGGTTTCCTGTGCTATCTCGGATCTAAGTAGTTTGTTCTGCAGCTGCAGCCGCGCGGGGTGTTCCAGCAGCGCAGGCACCCTGGCTCTTCGCTGATTCTCCTGCAGCCCCGTCTCACGAATAAGCTGCTGCATGATACGGTCACGCAACAGTGGGTCTTGCACTGCCGGTTTCCCGTTGTATTGTGTCTTACGTGCCAGGTCTATCAGATTTGCAGTATCGGCATTATGCGACGCGGCGTTCTTCATACCTCCTGAACGTGGCGTCACCAATTCGCCGGCATCGCGTTCGTGCAGTAGTGTCGTTGTCGCAACTTGCCAACCCTGACCAAGGCCGCCCAGACGCAAACCATCGTTAACCGGCAGGTCTTCAAAAAGCACCTCATTAAAGCCCGTCTCCCCTGTCATCTTAATCAGCGGCTTAACAGTCACGCCCCGACCCAAGGCGGAGCTAATGGGCACAACAAAATAAGAGAGGCCGCCGTGCTTTTCCGTCTTGTCTGTGCGCAGCAGGATAATCATCCATGCGGCGAAGTGTGCCAGAGAAGTCCATACCTTGTGGCCATTGATTATCCAGGCATCGCCGTCTCGCTGTGCGAAGGTTTGCACGCTGGCAAGGTCTGAACCCGAGCCTGGCTCACTAAAGCCCTGACACCAGATGTCTTCGCCAGAGAGCAGACGCGGAAGTAAATGTTTCTTTAATTCTTCCTGGCCATAGTGCAGCAGCGTGGGCGCCGCCATACCCAGCCCGATAATATTTGGCATATAGGGCGTCTTGGCCCTATGCATTTCCTCGTTGGCGATACGTTGGCAGTTAGTGCGCCCACCTCCGCCATACTCTACGGGATAGTCACAGCCCACCAGGCCAGCGTCATAGGCCGATTTCTGCCAATCCTTGAGGTACTTCAACTGCTCTTCGGTCATTATCTCCAGCGCCGAGATGGGCAACCTGAAGGAGGGTTCGGCCGGCGTGTTGTCGCATAGCCAGTCGCGGCAGTGTTGGCGGAATTCGGCCTGCTCGGGGGTGTCTTTGCTGTCGCTCTCAGACATAGTTATTTCCTGCGATTGAAAAGTTGTAGTGGTAGGGATTGTTACCAGACATGCGAGGGAACGCAAGTGCAACGTAGGGGGGACACTAACAACTTAACAACTTAAGCAACACTGCCAAGCCAGAAGTTGCCAATAAAATTCAAAATTATCAGAGTCTCCTGATTTTCCTTTCGCTTGTTAAGTTGTAGCCGCCCCCAATTGCCTAGGTATTACTCCCCTCTGCTGCTTCGCCTCGAATAGAATTGTACTGCTCGATCAATTGGGCCATTATTCAACAAACCCATTCCACTGAAAGCATGGAATAACTCATGAGACGCCGTAGATCATCGCTGGCTCTATTATCGTTTTTGTTTCTACTGACTCATCAGTCAAGCCTGGCTGCCGCAGACTATGAAGTGCCCCGCACCGAATGGGGACTACCTGACCTACAGGGAGTTTGGAATTTCTCATCCAATGTGCCGCTGCAACGCCCCGAGCATTTCGGCGACCAGCAATTTCTAAGCGCTAATGAGATTGCCGCAGCCCAGGTGCAACGCTTTAGCCTGGGAGCGGCGGATGCGCCCATAAAGTCGGCATCTGGCGCTGAAGCTTTCTACAATGACAGCATCTGGATGGAGAACGCCCGCGGCAAAGGCAATGTGCGCACTTCGCTTATCGTCTTCCCGAAGAATGGTCGTATCCCGCCACTTGAGGCGGGCGTAGAGAATCAACCCGGCGGCGAGATAGAGACTGCCGGACAACGCCCGGTGAGATTTGTAATCGGCGGCATTGGCCGGGATGGCCCCGAGGATCGAGGCCTGTCGGAGCGCTGTCTTGTGGGCTTTAATTCCGGGCCACCGTTATCACCAAGCGTGTATAACAACAACTTGCAGATCATACAGAACAAAGATCATGTGGTAATACTGACCGAGATGGTGCATGACGCGCGCATTATTTATCTCGATGAGCGCCCGGCCCTGAATGAGAGCCTTGGGCTCTGGTCGGGGGACTCTCGTGGTTATTGGGATGGCGATACGCTAGTCCTAGTAACACGGAATTTCAATGGCCTGACACAGAGCCTGGAAGGTTTTGGCACTTCCAAAAGCAAAGTACTCACAGAGCGATTTACTCGCCTTGATGAGCGCACCATCAATTATGAATTCACCATCGACGATCCCTCTACTTTCACCGATAAACTAAGCGCTATATTACCTATGACAAAAGTAGAGGCTCAGCTTTATGAGTACGCCTGCCACGAAGGCAACTATGGCATGGCGAATATGCTACGCGGCGCCCGCCGAAAAGAAGCGAACGCAGTTACGGATAGAGTAGCGGATTTATTTCGGGGGCTATAAGCCCGACAAAGGGTACATGGGGGACATGGGGGACACTGACAACTTAACAACTTAACAACTTAAGAAACCCTTTCACCCAAATGCTTTCGTTAAGTTGCAAAGTTTTCAGTGTTTCTAGTTTCAGAGGTTTGGACTTCCCAGGGTTTGCTAGACACCAAATAGCGTTAAAATGTAACTCTATGAGAGGTGTTTATGAAAGGCAAACGTTATCCAGAAGAATTCAAGAAAGAAGCTGTCAAACAGGTCACTGAAAGAGGATATTCAGTTAGTGATGTAGCTAAGCGACTTGGCACTACCACGCACAGCTTGTACGGCTGGCTAAAGAAATACGGAGAGCCAAACCCCCGGCAAGCGGATAAAGCTGATCTCTCAGCGGAGAATGCGCGTCTCAAGGCCGACTTGAAACGGATGACAGAGGAACGCGACATTCTAAAAAAGGCCGCAAAGTACTTTGCCAACGACCCCGGGTAAAGTACGCATTCATTCGTGATCATCGGGATGAGTTTTCCATCAAGGCCATGTGCCGCGTATTTAAACTCCATAGAAGTGGCTTTTATGCTTGGCTAGAAAAGCCTTTCTCTGATCTCCATTGAAGATCTGCGCTTGTTAAAACGGATAAAGGAGTTCTATGTGGCCAGCGGAGGCACTTACGTTAGCCCCTGGATTCACAAAGATCTTCGTGATGCGGGCGAGGCCTGCAGCGTTCATCGCGTAGCGCGGATTATGGGAGAAAACAGGCTTAGAGCCCAAATAGGCTACAAGCGTCGCTACATGAAAGGCGGGAAGATAGGCAGCATCGCTGACAACGTTCTAGAGCGGAACTTTAGTCCGGAGAAGCCAAATCAAGCCTGGGTGAGCGATATTACCTATGTACGAACCCACGAAGGGTTTTTGTATGTGGCCACAGTGCTTGATCTATTCTCGAGGCGCATTGTTGGTTGGTCGATGGACAAAAATATAGACCGTCACTTAGTGATACGAGCCTTGATGACGGCGGTGTGGAAGAGGCAACCTAAAACAAAGGTATTAGTCCATAGCGATCAAGGAAGCCAATACAGCAGTTCAGATTACGTGGTATTCTTGAAGGCAAACAATCTTCAGCCCTCGATGAGTCGGCGAGGAAACTGCCATGACAATGCGGTCGCCGAAAGCTTCTTTGCCACGTTCAAAAAACGCGTTACAAAGAGAAAGATATACGCGACAAGAGATGATGCAAGGACGGAGATATTTAATTTTATTGAGATGTTCTACAATCCGATAAAGCGACATAGCCATACTGGAGGCGTTTCTCCAGCTAGGTTTGAAGAAGACTATTTTTCCAAGCTAGAAAGTGTCTAGTAAACCCTGGGAAGTCCAGTTTTGTGCTGCGAGGTTCTTAGGAAAGCAGGCAGCCGCTAGCTGAAGAGTATAGTTAATGTAAGAAACACATAACAAGCAAATCTAAAAGAAGCCTGGGCTACCAGCCCCTACTATTTATTGCCTTATGTGCGCTTAGCCCGATGCTGAGGGTAGTTCAATGACCGCATTTGAAATCGCAGAAATCACCGCCTCAGCTATGGGGAATTTCTTAACTTCATTTAGCGTATTCTTGTCAGTTGCGTCTGCCTATCTTGTCGCTGCCTACTTAGTTGGGTCAAAATTAACGACTTTGCAGCTGGCGATTGTGAACGGTAGCTACCTAATAGCTACCTCAATTCTAGGGTATCTTGTCGGTGCAAATTTTCGAGTATTCTACATTTGGGCGAGTTCAAACCCTGAGGGAGTGATCCGGCAATCAGAGAATCGACCTGCTCTAATTGACTTCTCCTAGCCTATTTCTATTCTATTACTAATTATTGTGATCGGAAGTCTTACGTTTATGGTTAGTATCCGAACAGGGAGCTCAGATGAAAACGTCGCATAACAACAAACCAACAAGCAGGCAGCGCTGTGGGGCTGCCTCTATTATTAAGGACGTTAGGTTTTCAGTGGAGCAATGAAATTTGCAAATTAGAGAAGTAAGTGATGTGGATTTTGATGCAATCTGGCCCATCTTTCACGAGATAGCTTCAGCTGGCGATACTTATGCCTACGATAGAAATACTACTAAATCAGAAGCTTATGGGCTCTGGATTAAGTATCCACAAAAGACATTTGTCTTTGAAGAAGACGGAAAAATTCTAGGAACATACTACATAGTCGCAAATCATTCAGGCCCTGGGGATCATGTTTGTAATTGCGGATACATGGTTTCTTCAAAGGCCAGAGGAAGAGGTCTCGCCACATCTATGTGCAAGCATTCTCAAGAGGTAGCAAGAGAGTTAGGATACAAGGCTATGCAGTTCAATTTCGTGGCTTCGTCAAATGAAGGTGCTGTTCGACTATGGGAAAAGCTTGGCTTCAAAATAGTAGGTAGATTACCCGATGCATTTTGCCACCCTAAACAAGGCTTCGTTGATGCATTAGTAATGTACAAATGGTTTAAAACATAACAATCAAATCTAGCGCAGCATGTGGCGCAGTGAATATGGGGCATGAGAGAAGTCGTGATAACGCGTTACTTTATTAGTAGATTGGCAAGTGATTCTGCCCAAGTAAGTGACTTTAGTGAAGCTGAATTAGCACAATTGCACATCGGAGTTAGAGCGGCCCTCCAGTATGCTCAAACACAATGGCGGCTTTGGAAAGGAGGAAGTCTTCCAGATGAAATTTGGGAAATACGTAGAATTTGGGCAGTAAACTTTATACAGCCGTCTTGATCAATTCAATTTGATTGGGTGAAATTAAACAGCACGTAGTAATCGAAGAATTTGTTAAAGGTATTTGTACAGTTGGGCCAAATTAAAAAATTTATATTCAACAAGAGAAGATGCTGCATCGGGAAAACTACTCGCTCGCGCTCGCTTTTTCCCGCCGAACAAGGCGTTATGTGTGTCACAGCGTCGACGACTAACCGAACACAAAAACTCAGAACCACCAGAATTGAGGAATAGAAATGAATTGGGATGCGATCGGGGCCTTGGGTGAAGTTTTGGGAGCAATAGCTGTAATCGCTACGTTATTGTATCTGGCAGTACAGACGAAGCATGCACGTGTGGCCGTTGAGACCGCCGCCACTTTGGGAACAATTGAAGGACATTCCCGTTTTCGACAGGCATTAATGACAAATCCTACTTTGTCGGATCTTTTGGCTAAGGCATATTCAGGCACTGATCTAACAGAGGGGGAGGCACAACGGATAAAAATGTTATTTTTAGAGCTGTTTCTAGCTTGCGTTGCAGGAGTCGCCACACAAGCCAATATTAAATCCCCTAGAGTAGAGGCGGAATATCTACTCAATTTCTTGAAAGACAACCCCAGTGGAATTTTACATTGGAATGATCAGAGCGAGATGCTTTACAAACTTCTCCCAAAATTTGCCGTGCAGTAGATAACGGTATAGAAAAGTTAAGCGACCAACAATAGACAATTCAAATAGGTCATTCTTAATAGTCGTGGATGACCATCCTAACGGGACCGGTTTTTAGTAAGGAATAGTAATGAGAGTGATGCCGTAACATAACAACCAAATCAGCAATAATGCAGCGAAAGCTACTCCCTTTTTACAGGGCGTTATTTCATTTAGTGTTCACGAAAATAATATGAGATCAGTCGGTTGATAATTTGCGGATGGCAGTTGTAGTTGAAAAAAAGCAATAAAAACCCTATGGTAATTCTATTAATTTTACTACAGACAGGAAGCCGCGATGCACAGACGAGATTTCTTAACCGGGTTGCCAGGCCTTGCAACAATGCCATTGATGCTGCCGCAAGCTGCGTTGGCTGCGCAGTCGGCCCGCCTAAAGATCACCGATGTCCGTTTGATCAGGATCAAGCTGATCGAAGACAAGGGCATTCTTGCCCGACGCGTCGATACTCCCCGTGGTGGACTACACGTTCAGATTGGCAATTTTACCGTGACTGAAGTGCATACGGATCAAGGCCTGGTGGGCATAGGCCCCGGGATCCCTCCAGAGAACATCGAGGCCGTGAAACAACTGCTCGTCGGCCAAGATCCTTTCGATATCAATCAGCACGCCAAGGCGCTATATCGCCCACAGCGCAGATGGGGCGCTTCGGTAGAGATCGCGCTTTGGGATCTGCTGGGCAAAGCAACGGACTTACCGCTCTATAAGCTCTGGGGCGGTGGGCGCGACCGAGTCCTGCCTTATGCGGCCATGTGGGGCATCGGCACTGTGGAAGACAGAGTCGAAATCGCCATTGGACTCAAAGAGGATGGCTGGCGCGCCATCAAACTGCGTTCGGGATTCAGGACGATGGAAGAGGATATCCGCGTCGTGGAGTTGGTTCGAGAAGCTGTGGGCGATGACTTCCATATCCTATGCGATGGCAACAAGGCACCCGGCGACGCAGACGCCAATGGGGAGGATCCGACGCTCTGGAACTTTAAGCGCGCCTACGACACGGCGATGGAGTACCAGCGACTCAACGTATATTGGCTCGAGGAGCCACTGCCCCGTTATAACTATGAGCAGTTGGCGGAGCTCAACCGACTCCTCGCTATGCCGATGGCCGGCGCCGAGGCAAACTGGGGAATCCATGAGTTCAGATGGCTTCTTGAGCAGGGATGTTTCGACGTTCTCATGCCGGAGATAGGTGATATAGGGCCCCTAATGTCCCGTACTGTCGGGACCCTCGCGGCGGCTTACAACCGACAGGTCTCGCCACACTCGGCACCGTTTGAACGGCGCTTAGTCAATATCTGTGGAATCCACCTTATCGCGTCCATGCCAAACGCACCGATAACAGAGTTCATTCATGAACCGCCGCACGCAGATATCTTCGAGGGCTGGCAGGTCTTCGAGAACCCGCCCGTCCTGGAAGCGGACGGTCAAATTAAAGTGCCTAAGGGCCCGGGCCTCGGGGTTACGTTTAGGGCGGATCTGATCGAAAAATTCTGAGCGGATGACAGGGCACCGCAAAACCAGCGCGGAGCCCTGTTCGATACTGTTCTTACTGCGACTCAAATTTAGGAAAGAAGCAGATAAGTAAAGGGAGGAGCATGAATACAGTAGGGCATTTATCCTTCCTCTGTTCTAACTGAAGATCATTTTTTGCTATTTTTAGCAGTGTCCCCGCTTATTTCTCGCGCATAAGTAGTATTTTGTGCCATTTCAGCCTATTACCTTGTTCCGTCCTGCATTTCCCCTCGCATTTCGCCATGAAACTCTAGTATCATACCGCACCATTTTTGACCTAACTAAACAGCTAACCTTTTAACCTTTAGGCAGCACAATGACTGATTTATCACTATATAGAAACATAGGTATTTTCGCCCACGTTGATGCCGGTAAAACCACGACCACAGAGCGCATTCTGAAGCTAACCGGTAAAATTCATAAAACCGGAGAAGTGCACGATGGTGCGGCAACAACGGATTTCATGGACCAGGAGAAAGAGCGCGGAATCACTATTCAGTCTGCAGCGACCACCTGTTTCTGGCGAGATCACCGTCTCAATGTTATCGATACTCCGGGACACGTAGACTTCACTGTAGAGGTGTATCGCTCGCTTAAAGTGCTGGATGGCGGCGTTGGTGTTTTCTGCGGCTCTGGCGGTGTTGAGCCTCAGTCAGAGACTAACTGGCGCTATGCCAATGACTCGGAAGTATCGCGCATTATCTTCGTTAACAAGCTGGACCGCGTAGGCGCAGACTTCCTTAAGGTTGTTGGTCAGGTAGAGAATATTCTCGGCGCAAACCCTCTGGTCATGGTTTTACCCATAGGCACCGAAGACGATTTTATAGGTATTGTTGACCTTCTCACACGCAAATCACATATTTGGCCTGATCCAGGCAACCCTGAAAAATTCGAGATTGGCGAAGTGCCGGAAGACATGGTTGATCTGGTAGAGGAATACCGCGAAAAATTAATCGAAATGGCGGTTGAGCAAGATGATGACGTGATGGAGTCTTATCTAGACGGCGTAGAGCCTTCGATCGATGACATCAAGCGCTGCATCCGCAAGGGCACTATCGCCCTGGACTTCTTCCCTACTTATTGCGGTTCTGCGTTCAAAGACAAAGGCATTCAATTGGTACTGGATGCGGTTGTTGATTTTCTGCCCAACCCAACTGAAGTTCAACCTCAGCCGCTAATGGATGAGGAAGGCGAACCCAATGGTGAAGTTGCCGTGGTTTCTGAGACTGAGCCATTTCGTGCATTGGCGTTCAAGATCATGGAGGACCGCTTTGGCGCCCTTACCTTTGTTAGGGTGTATTCCGGTGTACTAAACAAAGGCGATACCATACTCAATGCATTTACCGGTAAAACCGAACGCATTGGCCGTATGGTAGAAATGCATGCCGATGACCGCAATGAAATTGATAGAGTGCAAGCCGGTGACATATTTGCCATCGTTGGCATGAAAAATGTGCAGACAGGCCACACCCTATGTAGCACCGACCACCCTTGTACGTTAGAACCGATGGTTTTCCCAGACCCGGTTATATCAATAGCGGTATCACCAAAAGACAAGAGCAGCGTTGACAAATTGGGCGTTGCG
>Ga0206129_10007818_pt1 | contig 10428 bp, 11 predicted proteins | sample Helgoland_Spring_8_FD_148616 | JGI IMG/M metagenome (GOLD analysis project Ga0206129, IMG submission 148616) | Pelagic subsurface seawater microbial communities from Kabeltonne, Helgoland, North Sea - Helgoland_Spring_Bloom_20160502_2 | ecosystem: Environmental > Aquatic > Marine > Epipelagic ...
GTCTCAGCTTTTCGACCTCTCGCGCAAGCGCGGGCTGGTTGATTTTGAACAAGATGCATTTACAATGCTTATGGATGCATAATTTCAATTAATTTCGACTTCCGAAATTGGGCTGCTATCTCTCTGTGAAGCGATCAACTTGCCGAAAGGATTGTATGTTGGACGACATGCTTCACGTCATGGAATGGCACAACGGTGACAAAGAATTTTCGCCGTTTACTGACAGTGAAATGGCCCGTCGCCAAAACCAGTTGCGAGACTGGATGGTCAAACATGACGTAGGTGCGTCGCTGCTCACTTCTTACCATTGTATTAACTATTATAGCGGCTGGCTTTACTGTTATTTTGGCCGCAAGTACGGAATGGTTATCGACCAAAAAGTCGCAACTACAATCTCGGCGGGAATCGACGGCGGTCAACCGTTTCGCCGCAGCTCTGGCAACAACATTACCTACACCGATTGGCGTCGCGACAATTACTACCGCGCCATCCAGCAGTTGACGCTTGGTGCCAAACGCGTCGGAATTGAATTTGATCATGTATCGCTAGAGTTCCGCCAGCAGCTTCAAGATGCCCTCCCGAATGTCGAATTCGTCGACGTTGGTCAGCCATCAATGTGGATGCGTACAATCAAATCTGCTGAAGAAATCAAACTAATCAAAGAGGGTGCGCGCATCTGTGACGTTGGTGGATGGGCCGTTGCAGGCGCAGTCAAAGCAGGCGTGGCCGAGCATGAAGTTGCCATTGCGGGCACCAATGCGATGATCCGCGAAATCGCGAACTCTTTCCCGTTCGTCGAACTTATGGATACATGGACTTGGTTCCAGTCCGGTATCAATACGGACGGCGCACATAACCCCGTAACGAACAAAATTGTGCAGTCGGGGGATATTTTGAGCCTGAATACTTTTCCGATGATATTCGGCTATTACACCGCTTTGGAACGCACAATGTTCTGTGATCATGTCGATGCGGCAAGCCTCGATATCTGGGAAAAGAACGTCAAAGTGCATGAGCGTGGACTTGAGCTCATCAAGCCCGGCGCACGCTGCATGGACATCGCGATTGAGCTCAATGAGATGTATCGTGAATGGGACCTGCTGAAGTATCGTTCCTTCGGATACGGACATAGTTTCGGAGTTTTGAGCCACTACTATGGACGTGAAGCCGGTGTCGAGCTCCGCGAAGATATCGACACAGTGCTCGAACCCGGAATGGTCGTATCGATGGAACCCATGGTGATGATCCCTGAGGGACAGGCCGGTGCCGGCGGTTACCGCGAACACGACATTTTGGTTGTCGGTGAAGACACTGTCGAGAACATCACAGGCTTTCCATTTGGACCAGAACACAATGTCATTGAATCCTGAGAAAAACACGATTTCGATCGCGAGCACTATCGCCACGACCAGTGCCGTCTGTGCACTATTTGTTATGCTTGTCCTCTTGATGAGGGAAACACAGCATCAAGGATACACGGCAGTCATGCGAGGGTCGGGCGCGACCTTCTTTTTCCAAACAAACAGTGAATAGGGTCCGCAGAGAGCTGATATGGTGACACGTGACCAAGCACTACAAGCGTTCTTAGATGCGGCAAGAAACGCATTTTGTTTGAATGCGACGGATCCACGCTCGATAAAGTCACTCAATCGGATATTCGCCGATCTCTCTACCGAGGCAGTCCAATCCACATCTGACGGAAGTCAATTGCCAGTGTGTCGTTATCTTTGGGAAGTTTCAAACCCTGTCACGTTTAGTGATCCTGCACTCCGCCTGCTGATGGAGAGATTTGTCGAACTGGAACCGCATCTGGTTTGGTACCAACGCGACGGCAATTGGGACGGGGCAAGCGAGAATTTTGCCTACAACCATGCAAACGCTATATTGGTTGGCCCGAAAGGACTCGAACAACGAGAAGACGTTTCGATCGGCGTAACATTGGTGGGACCAAATGTTCGATATCCCGACCACAGGCACACACCCGAAGAAACCTATCTCGTTCTGAGTGAAGGTGATTTCTGCCAAGGTCGCAACGATTGGACCCACGTTTCAACTGGCGAAACCTTCTATAACCCATACAATATCGTTCATTCCATGCGCTCAAAGGCCCGGCCTCTTTTTGTTTTTTGGGCGCTTAGAGAAAAATCAGGAGCTGCGTAAATTCTTTGCACCGTACATCCAGATAGTGTCACACGGCTCCATGATTGGATCGAAACGCTGTGCTCACAGCAGGCTATGTCAGCGTTGACTGGACCATATGAGCCCGAATTCAAGTCGTTCGCGGCCCGCACTTCGAATGTTTAGATGAACCTAATCTTCATTGTCATGCGGTGCGGCATACTTGTTGATGATTGTTTTGATATTCATGTGGACACGCAGAAATATCGGGTTCTTTACAGGTGCTGAATATGCCACGGCCGGTCGTTTTTTTTCTATATTTCGCCGCGGTTTTCCTGCAAGCTGGCGCATATGGCCTAACTTTCATGCTGCCTCGATTGTTTCAAAGTTTCGGTGCCAACGAGAAGATCGTGGGCTGGATGCTTCTCATAACAACTGTCTCAACAATAGTGACCGTCTACTTTTCAGGGCATCTGTCCGATCTATTTGGACGACTTCGCACATTGAGTATGGCTTGTATCGCGATTTCTGTGGCGCTCTTCCTGTACGGCTTCCTTGATACAGTCGGGTTCGGATTGGTCATAGCGAGTTTCCTTCTTGGATTAGGCTGGGGGCTGACGTATTCGCTGGGTCCTATTGTCTTGACCAGGCTAGTCACTTCGGATGAGCGCGTTCGCTTCTTCACCCTGCTTTCGGTCTTCGTCATGGCTGGCTTTGGACTCTCGCCAGTTCTTGCATCGGTTCTGGAAGGTGCCGGGCATTCCCTACGCGCCGCTTTCTACGTGACGGCAACCTTATGCATTGTAAGCGCCGTCCTATTTTTCCTACTCGATGGGCCTATCAAAGCACATGCGGTCAATCCACGTGCCGAAGTGCCGTCTCGGATCACCCTCGCTGCGCTGTCCGGCGTTTCAGCATCGCGCGCACTGCTGCCGATCGTCATGATCTGCCTCGGTGCGAGCGTCTTTGCGGGAATGAGTAACTTTCAAACCGTCTTCGCCGATGCGAGAGGGCTTAACTACGCCAGCTTCTTTTTGACCTATACCATCACTGTAGTGGTTCTTAGGTTGGTGTTGGCGCGACTTAAGGGCGGCAAAAACCCCTATTTCTCAATCGCTATGCTGCAATATATCATGTGTATAAGCGTTGCCGTTTTTATCTTCAGTGGCGCAAGCTTGCCTTTGTATTTGCTTGTCGCCGTTCTTTTTGGGATAGGCTACGGCGTATCCTACCCGATGCTAGTGACCATGGCCGCGAACGATGCCCGAGAGGACCTGAGCGCGCAGACCCTTCAGCTTTTTGCACTCACTTACTTCGTAGGCATTTTCGGTTTCCCATTGGTCGCGGGTTGGATGATCGTAGAAGTCGGAACACGCCCACTCTTGGTTATCATTGCAGTGCTGGCCTTTATTGAGGCAACACTGGCATTGCGACGGTCAATGCAGCTTTAGATTTCGCGGACAACCATCGCCCAATCTCGAAAAGAGTTAACTTTTGCCATCATGCTGACCTGCGCCTGCGGTCTGACCAGCATATAATATGCATGATCACTTAATACCGAAATGTCAGACAGCTGTACCAAACGCCCGGCATCTAGATCTGGTTGGATCATTGCGCTAGCGCATAAAGCAACCCCCTGACCAGATAGCGCGGCAGCGCGGAGCAAGCTAAAGTCTTCAAACAAAGCCCCTGTAAGTGGCGTAGGAGCTTGCAAACCAACCATTTCGGTCCACGTTTCCCAGCCGATTGTACCGGAGTCATGAAGCAACCCCAGTCGTACTATCTCTGCCGGGGGAAGGGCGCTTCGATGAGCCTCTCGAAGCAAGGATGGGCTGCAAACGGGAACACTGGTGCCCGGCAGAAAGTAAAGAGTTTCGATACCCGGCAGATCAGGTGGCTCGGACGCAAAAACAAAGGCTATATGGGCTTCGCGAAAGTTGATATCGCGCCCGTGCATTGCATAGATCATCTGTGTCTCGATGTCAGGGTGCGCATCACGAAAGCCAGTCAGTCGAGGAATGAGCCAGCACATAGCAACCGATGGAATGGCCGCGATCACCAAGGGTTCGTTATCGTTGCTTAGGCGTGCAAGTTCACAAGCCGCGTCTATCTTCGCAAGTGAGAGCGACAGCGTCCGAGACAGCTCCAATCCGTGAGGAAGTAGCTTTGTGCGATTGCCCTCTCTGTCAAAAAGAGGCGATCCTAACCATTCTTCGAGATGCCGTATCTGATGGCTAACGGCCGATTGGGTGACATACAAGACATCCGCAGCAGCGCGAAAAGATCCAGTTCTGGCAACGGCTTCAAAGACACGCAACGCATTTAGGGGTGGGGCAGACATTTTGACGCTCGCAGCATGAGGTTTTCTAATACTGTAAGTGAGTATTTCTCCTTTGACAAGACGCACAATTCCGCCCCAAAATATAAGTAATTATGGCCGATTTGGCCGAATTCTCAAATAGGAGGTCACGATGGAGCGTGAGAGATTTCAGGACTATACAAGCAACGGTGAAGCCGCACCCCAAACGTTTTCAGCTGCTGAGATGCAGCGCCGCCTAGACGCGGTCCGTGGCTACATGGCCAGTGAAAGCATCGATGCTGCGCTGTTCTCGTCCTATCACTGCATCAACTATTACTCGGATTTCCTGTTCTGTTATTTTGGTCGCCGCTACGGCCTCCTTGTTGATCATAACATCTCCACATCCATCAGTGCTGGTATTGACGGTGGTCAGCCTTGGCGCCGGACTTACGGTGGTAAGAACATCACCTATACAGATTGGCAGAAGGACAACTACTTCCAAGCTATTCGCAAGCTGACCGGTGGCGTTAAGCGTCTGGGTATCGAATTTGATCATATCAACATTGATACGCTCAACCTACTGAAGGCAGAATTCCCCAACATGGAGTTCGTTGATATTGCCGCTGCTTCAATGCGATTGCGGATGATCAAGTCGGCCGAAGAGATCGCGCATATTGAAAAGATGACCCGCATTGCGGATATTGGTGGTGCGGCATGCGTTGAAGCCATTGGTGTCGGTGTACCAGAGCATGAAGTAGCACTCCACTCCACCGCAACGATGGTGCGCGAAATCGCCAACGTCTGGCCAGACGGCGAATTGCTTGACACGTGGACGTGGTTCCAATCGGGCCTGAACACGGACGGCGCACACAACCCCGTCACCAGCCGTAAGATCGAAAAGGGCGATATTCTGTCGCTGAACTGCTTCCCAATGGTTGCAGGTTACTATGTCGCGCTGGAGCGTACATTGTTCGCCGAAGAAGCCAGCGACGAGCATATCCGCATGTGGAACGTCAACTGTGCCGTTCATGACCGCGGCAAGGAACTGCTGGTGCCAGGTGCGAAGTGTTCAGATATCGCCAAAGAGCTGAACGAAATGTACGAAGCGGAAGATTTGCTGCAGTATCGTAGCTTCGGCTATGGCCACTCGTTCGGTGTTTTGTGTCACTATTACGGTCGTGAAGCAGGGCTGGAGCTGCGTGAAGATTGCGACACTGTTCTTGAGCCTGGCATGGTTATCTCCATGGAGCCTATGATTACGATCCCGGATCACCTTCCAGGTGCGGGCGGATACAGAGAGCACGACATTCTAGTGATCTCGGACGACAATAACCAAGGCAACCGCAATATCACTGGTTTTGCCTACGGACCGGATCACCTGATCGTCAAGAACGGCGGCTGATGAAATAGACCAATGCACCCGACTCCAAATATAGTCGGGTGCAACTCTTTTGATCGCATGAATTTAGTAGATACGCCTATGTGGGACTCAATCCACTCTCCGCAGTCAGTAGTCGATCTACTCATAACCGTACCGGCCCTCATAGTCATGCCACTCGACGAAGACAGAACGATGATAATGCTTGGGCAGTTTGACCCCAACGCTCTAAACCGAGGTGAGCGTCAGGCAGGGCCTGTGGTGATGATCGCGACCAGGAAAAGTCGCCTTGAGAACCGTAAGTTCCCAGGTAAATGTTCGCCGAACGATTGCAGTCGCCATCGCGCCCGGATTCATGCTGTCGGGCATAGCGAACATCAATGACTCGGATGGCACGCACGAAATTGAAATCTGGTCCACTGATGTCGATGTCAGCACGATTTTGAATCAGACGGAGCACAAAATCGCTTTAGGACAATTCATCTAACGATCCGTTTCTTCGCATAATAGCGTTCTCTAGGACTGGCTCTTCACTTTCATCCATCCTTGGCACCGACAGGAGGATAGTAGGTATTGCCAAGTTGTTGACTGGGTTTGCTAAAGATATGTGGACCCCATGAATATTCCAATTGATTTGCCACGCCTGAAGGGCTTTCGTTATCCTCATGAGATTATTGCTTACGCTGTTTGGGCGTACCATCGGTTAGCTCTGAGCACGACTTATGTTGAAGACCTGTTAGCCGCGCGGAGCGTGATTGTCAGCCGAGAAGCGATCCGACTTTGGGTCAATCGCTTTGGTCAACACTTTGCAAATTGCATTCGCAGGGATCAACCACGCCGAACAACAAGTGGCACATGGATGAAGTCGTGATCACGATCCGTAGCAAGAAACATTGGCTGTGGCGTGCGATCGACGCGGATGTAGACGTCCTCGATATTCTCGTGCAAACACGCCGCAATGCCAAATCAGCAAAGCGCTTTTTACAAAGATTGGTTTCACAGTTTGGCGAGCCGAGGGTGGTCATAACTGACAAATTACGTGGTTATATCAAGCCGGTCAGAACATTGGCCCCGAACGCTGACCATCGCGCGCACAAGGGCTTGAACAACGCGATCGAAGTGTCGCACCGGCCGACACGTTAGCGAGAGAAGATCTTCGGCAAATTCAAATCCCACCGGCAAGCACAGAGGTTTTTAGCCGCACATGACCAGATCAACTTGCTCTTCCGTCCTCGCCGCTATCAACTGAACGCAACTTCATACCGCCACGCCCGCTCCGATGTATTCAGCCTCTGGGCAGATTACACCGCGGAAAAGGTGGCATGATCCTGCCTTTGCCAAGCTTCGCAAGCTGATGCCAACAACTTGGCAATACCATTGCGGCAGTTCAAAGAGTGCCTTCTGGAATTAGGATATGTTCACTTTCTGTTATTTAACATAAGATTGATTATGCGCTATTTAGCAAAAGTATATTTGATGTTGCAATAATATACTAATGGGGTCATGCTGCATACACCCTACTCGATAGGATGCTTCACATGCTTCGCTCATTTCGAAAATATTCAATTTTGGTCGTACTTGCACTTATTAGTTCGTCCGTAGGCCTTGCCAATCGTGTTCAGGCTCAAACTTACCAGATCGACTGCGCAATTTTACTGTGTCTGTCTGGCGGCTGGCCAGCGTCAGTTCCGTGCGCCCGTGCACGCGCCGAATTCATCCGCCGGATCACGCCTTGGCCCGTTGAACCGCCATTGCAGATTTGGCGGTGCCCGATGGGCGCATCCTATGATCCAGATGCCCCGTCGGATAATCGAGGTCGTTTCTACGATATTTTGTTCGCTAATCAGGATCGCCCGCGACCACTTTTGTCGCCAGCAACCGAACCTCTGCCTTCTGAAAATGCCGTTTTGAATCTTGCCGGACCAAAGCCTCACCTGCTTCCGGAAGGATTTGCGCTCCAGTTGGTCCAAGACCGCGCTGACATCGACATCAGCGGCCCCGAATTCAACTTTGTACGCTCAATCCGCGTCTATGATGTCCGATATGCACGCCAAAACGAGTCAGGACGCGACGGAGACTGCAACCGATCTGCAACCATTTACCTCGGCACCTATGGAACCCAAGGTGCTTTTTCATGGGCTCGATCTGCTCCAGCAGCTCTACCCGAGGCACATACTGGACTTGAACGATGGGGATATAATTGTCCGAGTATTTACCATCGATCGGTCTTCGTTGATTGGCGTGATTACGAAGGAAATTACGGCTTCGAACAGGTCAATTACTGACGGAGCGTAAGGTTTATTATGTAATATAATGGGATCTGAACTCATCAGACGCCAGCCCCGCAGTCTGACGGTAACGATAACTAGGAAGTATCGTTACCGCCTCGGAACTAGGCTTCGACGCTTCAATAGAACCGTGTTGGTGTGAGCGATACGTGAACCGCAATTCTTGTATGGATGTGCAACGGGCAGTAACCGTGACAGCCTACCCCTTGACCAAATCCAAAGCGTTGTTGTCGGTATCGCGTAACTGCCGTACACGAATCAAGGCTGTCACAAAGGGCTTAACACTCAGCGAAGCCTCATGCGGCTGGCATCAAAATGAATGCAACGGATCAACGCCGCCTCTGCAGCCGCCTGCGCCGCGCTTTCTCTCCTGGTCGCCTTAATGTTTCGCGATCTCGCATACAGTCACTTTGATAATATTCATCTCCCGTGCCCCAGCGTATCTCTTGCTTCGGGAACCCGTGATCAATAAGAACCCCTCGGTATTCAGGCCCATACGTTGCCGACCATTCGGCCTTGAACCTGTCCATTGCATCCCATTCCCGATCATCACGTTCCTTGTCCTCGTAACCTTCGTCCCAAGGCTTGTGACCGTATTCACTCCAGCTTTCACTGCCGCCACCCGTGAATCCTGCATACATTGTACCGCCGCCATAGAGGTGCCGCGGCTCGGGCATTAGCAAGTAGCCATCGCCCAACTTTCGCCAGTGGGTCGAGCGCAGGTGCCTTTCAGGATAAAGCCATTCTTTTCGAGGGGCAGCGATGTAGCGGAACGCACTCTTCTTAGTGACATAATTGATCTCCAGCACCTCCTCTTCGGTGAGGTAGCGGTGATGTTGTATGTCCAACATGCTAAACATTGCAGCTTGCCGAAAATACTGAGGATTTGGCCTTAGCTTTAACGGATTCTGGAACGGGTCGCGTGCCCACGACAAATTCGTTAGGATCAGAATTTTATCAGGTGAGAGCGGGAAATAGGTGTGGGTTGCGGCGTAACGAATGTCCGGGTCGTTGAACCCTCTGCACCATTTCGAAGCTGGGAAGCATTCCCGATTATACGCAACAACGGGATGATCGGAAATGATGAACTTTGTTGGAGAATTTCTTGCGTCCGCAATCTGCCAAACGGCCTCCCCCCAAATGTTGCAGAAAATGTTCTGCAATTTTTGGAGGCGGTGCAGGGTTGCATTCTTGTCGGAGCCTCCCTGCAACGTGTGCAGCCAACCCAAACCCTTCGGTGTCCTGAGTTTTTGCACACTCATATATGGTACAAGCGTATTAAAGGCGTCATCAGCTGTGCCGTTGAACTCAAAATCTGACCAAAATTGAACCGCGGAAGGTCCCTCCGTATCAAAACGCCCAAAGAAGAATTTTTCGATATCCCGGTTTTCAGATTCACCCCACTTTGTGGTGTAGAGGTCATCCTGGGCAAAACACTGCCTTGGACCCCAATGCAAAAGATCGCGCCGGGTATAGGTGTGACCGCCCTGCGTCATGGTTTCTGGGCGAAGGTCCAGATAGAATTGCTTGCTTTGCCCCTCAGGCAAAAACCGCTTTTGATACCACTCCGGAACATAATGGTTATGTTTATACTCATCATTAGACATGAACCAAAAATAATCCCCACACTACTCACTCTCCCTTACGCCGCTGTCTCGAGATCCTTCATACAGAGGTTCTTACGCAATATCTTGCAGCAGAACAAATACTGAACATTCGGATACAAAATGAAATATGCAATCGAACTTGACGAAGACGAAGTAGACCTTCTAGCTGGAATAGAGCTGGATGCGCTGAAAATGGACCATGAGCAGTACAGGCGACAATCTCCTCTGGTCCAGCAGCTTACTAAAAAATTGATGGATCGCAGGGCGATACCAGAGATAAGACTGCGGTACTGGTCTGACCCAGATTATCAACTCGGGCGGCTGAAAACGTCGCATCAAGGGCTCTTTGAGCGAAACGGCACAAGAGGCGATGATATAATCATCCATCCCCACTTCCTGAAGTATCTGCGTTATTTCCTATTTGGTGCAAGCCTGTCAGAAAATGTAATTGTCGCGTTTGAGGAAACCGTTGGAGATCCGCAATGGGTGTCATCAGGAGATATTGACGAAATTGCTAAAGGTACGCGCGGCATCGTTCGCAAATTTGGACTGCAGGGTGAAGATGAAGAGTTTTACAAACTTGCGTTGGATATCGGTTTGCACCAGTGGTTAGCAAAGGTCGTACGTGATGCAGCGAAGCAGACGAAATAGCAATTTCAAAGAACTATGTGCTCCAGCGTTGACCTACACCCTTGTTTTCGGGACGTCAGCTGTGTGCCATATGAAAGGTTAAACAGC
>Ga0206129_10007822_pt1 | contig 10425 bp, 10 predicted proteins | sample Helgoland_Spring_8_FD_148616 | JGI IMG/M metagenome (GOLD analysis project Ga0206129, IMG submission 148616) | Pelagic subsurface seawater microbial communities from Kabeltonne, Helgoland, North Sea - Helgoland_Spring_Bloom_20160502_2 | ecosystem: Environmental > Aquatic > Marine > Epipelagic ...
GTTCCTGCAGCGATTATCCACTGAAACACAATAAACCAAAAAACTGGATTAGCACGCTTTGAATGCCAAAATAAACGGCACGCTAACACTGTAAAAAAAGTATATAAAGAAACCGTTAATACATTAAGCATCAACTACACCTTTGATATTTAAGCAAATATTCACCATTGTAAGAACGTCATGCCCCATATTCGATAGAGTTCGTTCAACATAGCTGGAAAATCATATTAACTTGCTTTTGATCCAAACTGATCGGGTTATTTGCCATTCTTTGCATGTTAATCTGTTTGGACAATACAACTCTATGTTCTAAACCAATTTTAAGCTCATTTTTCATATCGCCCTTGACACCGATGGAGGATAGAAGGCTTGTAAAGTATTCCTCGATTTCCATATCGGAAGATATTTTCAAGATCCCCTTTAATCTATCCATCACACCTAACAAATGTGCATGACCCCGAGAGTCGACTACAATTTCAGGACAGCTGTTAGCACATGAAGCAAATATCTTTGGAAGGGTCAACCAAACAGCATGCCCATGCGGGACTTCATGGTTCTTAGTTATGCCATAAGACCAAGCATGAGCAGCGGTAGTCTTCGTAATATTAATCGCTTGACCAGCTAAGTTTGCAGCTACAATCATACCTTGTGCGGCTATACAATTGTCTTTTGTATTAACGAACTCCAAGAAGTTTTCAATACACAACTCTAAAGCGGCAAAAGACAATATCTGACTTTCCGTAGTTGACCCAACCGCCCAAGCACTTTCAATGGATTGAGATAACGCGTCTAATACATTACATGCTTTTTGATATCTTGACGACGACAAGGTTAGATTGCCGTCTAAAATAATATCAGCAGGAAGCAAGCATTTGTCAGCTAGTGAATATTTTTCACCTTCAACATATACAACTGCGAAATGCGTTGACTCACTACCTGATCCAGCCGTAGTCGGAATCGCGACTAAGGGGATATTTGGGTCGGTCACTTTTTTAACCCCTGTGGCCAAATTAACAGCCTCATCAGGATTCGAGTATAAGGCTTTAATCAATTTGCCCATATCCAACACACTACCACCACCAATACTAATTATAAGCTCAATAGTGTTTTCAATGGCTAGCTTGACACCCCTTTGTGCGTCGATCAGCCTCGGATTGACCTCAAAATCACTAAAATAAGTAACGTGATAACCTTTTAAACACTCACTTAGAATCGCTTTAGCCTCACTACTTTGAAAAGACTTACCCCCAGTTACTACAAGCACTCTACGTACATTATAAGACTTGACAATATCGCCCAAATTACTTAACCCGCCAAAATCACTATAAATAGTCATAATAAAGCCTCTATACGCCTAAATACTGCATGATTGCATTTTTGTTTTGCTCGGGAGTGGTAGTTGGGCGCCCAATACCCGACCGATTTCCCGGGCGTACGTGAATGTCTATAAAATGAGGACCTGCATGCTCACTGGCATACGCTAATGCTTTAATAATACCTTCCCGAGAGTGCACTTCAACTGCTGATACATACCCACATGCATTAGCAATTCCACAGAAATTTACACCAAAGCCCACAGTGGCCTGACCCCCAACAGAATCATGAACACCGTTATTAAATACAATATGGATCAAATTGACTGCAGATGACTGCCCAATGATTGCCAGCGAGCCCATATGCATTAATGCCGCCCCATCGCCGTCAAAGCAGTAGGTTGGCCTTTCTGGCTGCGCCTTACACAAACCCAACGCTATTTGACTTGCGTGGCCCATTCCTCCCACAGTTAGAAAATCTCGATGATGGCCTTGATCGTTGTTGGCCCTAAACTCAAATAATTCTCTCGAAGGCATCCCAGTTGTGCAGACAACCACGCCGTCTTCAGGCAACATTTCAGCAACGGCTATGACAGCATCCTCTCGACTTAACTCTAGATCACACAACGGCCGCTCTACGGGGAAACTCTCGAAAGAATTTTTCCGAACTACTATTACAACCGGTGACATTTTTTCTCTAGCCAAACCCAACGCATTTTGGGTTTGCTCTACAGCGGTTTTTTCGTCGAGGGATAGGACAACGTACGGTAGCTCCATTCCTTCTAAGCTCCCAATCATCACCTTTCCTTGATGAACATGCTGGGGCTCATCTTTAACGCCAGGTTCGCCCCTCCAGCCAACCATTATTAGCATTGGTATTCCATAAACCTTCTCACTGGCTAAAGACAAGACTGGATTGATGATATTTCCTAGACCGGAGTTTTGGAGGTATATCATCGGAATATTGCCGGTACCTAGATAATAACCTATACCCAAACCAATCGCAGCGCCTTCATTAGCAGTTATCAGGTGCGTATCTTGACCACATTTTTCTGACACACATGCACAGAATTCTTTTAACAAAGAGTCGGGCACTCCAGCAAAAAAATTAACACCTGACTCATTCAATCTATCCAGATAATAAGCTGGCTTAATCATTATTTCGTTCCCGGTATAAGCTCTAAAATTTCTTTAATCGACATCATTTGGTGGTCACACTCAGCCGATCGTGAATGTCTCAGAATTGATCGAGCAGTATCCTGCATCGCAGGGAACGCACTTCTGAGTAGCTGATTGGCATATATAACGATGTTAGCACCAGCCTTTTCCAATTCATCCTCCGTAATACTATTGTAACTCGAAGGAACTACTACCAAAGGCTTACGGTTTTCAAATTCACCATATCGTCGACAAAATTCAAGTATCTCTGCAGGATCTTTCTGTCGGCTATGAATCATGATTCCATCAGCGCCTGCGTTTAAGTACGCCCCTGCTCGCGTAATGGCGTCGTCCATTCCTGCCTCTAAGATAAGACTTTCAATACGCGCTATAACCATAAAATCCTCCGTTACCTGCACACTCTTAGCGGAACTAATTTTATCGCAAAAATTTTCAATAGTGTCCTGAGTTTGCGGAACATCATTCCCAAACAAAGAGTTCTTCTTTAAGCCAGTTTTATCTTCAATAATCGCCGCAGATACACCAAGTCGCTCTAAAGTTTTAACGGTGAACTTAAAATGCTCAATTTGCCCGCCTGTATCGGCATCATAGATAATCGGCTTAGTTGTAACCTCGATGATTTCACTCAACGTAGACATTCGTGAGCTAACATCGACAGCTTCAATGTCTGGCTTCCCTTTAGCCGTTGAATCGGTGAGACTACTGCCCCACATACCATCAAATTGACGACTCTTTCCATTCACCACAACTTCAGTGTGCTCTATAATAAGTCCGCTTAATGCGTGATGGACATCTAAGAAGGTTACCAAAGGTTTTGCGGCCAACAATCTTCGTAAACTGCCTAACCTGAGCTGTGGTGTTGTACCAACTTCTTTAATCGCCTTGTTCAACTGTGTAGAAGAGATGCCAACAGTATAAGGAATTTCTATTAACTGCCCGCCCCATTCTGTAAGCGTATCAATAACCGCTTGCCTAGTTTCTCTCTGGGCACCCTCTTTCCAATCATCGCCATGAACAACGTAGTCAGGCTTAAAACTCTTCAAATTTTCAGTATAATCTAGGGTATTTTGAGGAATAACATTCTGAACCTGTTTAAGGCTTGCGACAATCATGGCCCTCTGCTCAAAGGTCATATAAGGAAGCCTCTTATAGCTTGCAATTGCAGAATCTGTTAGGACCCCTACCGTTACTTCTCCTAATTGTGCCGCTTCAGATAAAACATTTAAGTGTCCTGGATGAACCAGATCAGCACTCATACCGACATAAACTTTTTTTCTCATGAAATATATTCCTTTTTTTACTCAATATTTTAAATAGCTTCGGCGCGAGTCGCCCTATACGTTCTCTGATTCAAAAAATTTCTCGATCAATCTAGCAATTTGATAAACCTGCTCGAATGTTATGTGCTCACCAATCGGTAAACTTAAGAGAGATTCATCGGACCGGTTGGAAAAAATATCTTCTTTTTTTTGATTAACATAATCGTACGCTTCGAGCTTAGGTAATGCTGTCGGATAATGGATGCCAGTCTCAACGCCGTTATCATAGAGGTATTTTTTTAGCTTATCCCTTTGCGCAACCCGAATAACAAATAAGTGGTACACCTGCTTTGCCCAATCTTGCCTTACAGGCAACACAACACCGACTTGGTTTTCAAGGGCTTTTAGATAACAATCGGCCACCAAAATGCGTTGGTCGGTCCAAACATCTAAAAATTTCAATTTAACACTCAATATTGCCGCTTGCAGCCCGTCAAGTCGTGAATTCCTTCCCTCAAGGGCATGGTCGTACTTCGCAATACGACCATGATTCGCTATCATCTTAACTTTTACGGCTAAATCGGAATCGTTAGTAGTCACCCCTCCGCCATCACCATAAGCACCCAAGTTTTTCCCAGGATAGAAACTAAATGCAGCAATATCTCCAATCCCACCAACTACCATATCTCTATATTTAGCCCCATGCGCTTGGGCGCAATCTTCAATAAGACGTAAATTATGTTTTTTAGCCAGCCCAGCCAGCGCAGCCATATCACATGGATGACCATATAAATGGACTGCAATAATGGCGGCTGTACGCGTCGTTATCCGGTTAGCGACGTCAGAAATACTTAGTACATAGGAATCTTCACAGACATCTGCGAAAACCACGCTATGACCGCATCTCGTAACAGCTTCAGAACTAGCGATAAACGAATTAGCTGGGACTATTATTTCAGAATTTGGTGGCAAGTCGAGAGCTTCAATAGCTATTTCGAGAGCGTCGGTACCATTGCCCACTCCAATACAATGATTCACCCCGATATAGCTCGCAAACTCCTGCTCAAAGTATTTAACATATTTACCGCCGATAAAAGCCGTTTCGGCTATTACATCACTTATTGCCTTATCAATTTCCGGTTTTATGGATCGGTATTGTCTACCTAAATCTAAAAACTTTATCATTAGAACGCTCTCACAAATTTTGCTGGATTACCCATATAAATACCTGATTTTTCTATATTTTTTGTCACCACCGCACCAGCTCCTATTACTACACGGTCACATATGCTTACCGGCAGGATGGTTGCATTACTACCTATAGAAACATTGTTACCAACTAGGGTTTCTTTCCACTTAGATCTATCACCTTTAGCAGGACCACCACCAGTCAATGTGTCATTTACAAACATGACCCCATGCCCAATAAAACAATCAAGGCCAATTGAAACCAACGAACAAACAAAGGAATGTGATTGAACTTTAGTACGGTCGCCAACAATAACATCAGACTGAATTTCAACAAATGGCCCAACAAATACGTCATCACCCAAGGCACAACCATATAGATTGCACGGCTCTACAATTTTTACTCTATCGCCAAATATAACGTCTTGGATTTTTGCTGACAGTACCTCGGGAGCGCTCATAATATACCCAGCTTAGAGTACTTCGGCGTAAATCTGAGTTTAACTTCCTCACCCGTTTCGATCGATTCGTAAATAGCATTAATCAACTCAAGACTTTTTCGCCCCTGCAACCCATCGACAAGTTGGGCAGTTTTATTATCAAGACAATCAACCACATGTTCATAATACGCTTGATGGCCAAAGCCATAAACGTTAGGAGGATTGACCGAATATTTTTCAATCACGTCGCCATCCCCTTCATGGATCTCAGTAAAATTCCACGTCTTCATTTCATTAACAGCAAAACCACCCACTTCTACGCTTCCAGTTGCACCTAAAATTGAGATGGATCCCTCAAGATCTTTTGGCCTAATGGCAGTAGTCGCCTCAATAACGCCCAAGGCACCATTACGAAATTTTAAAATAACAACCGCTGTGTCTTCGGCCTCTATATCTGCCAGCGCATTCTTACTTTTGGCAAAGACTGATTCAACGTCGCCCATCATCCACTCCAACAAGTCGACATGATGGCTCGCCTGATTTGTAAGAACACCTCCGTCATAAGCCCAGGTTCCTCTCCAGGAATCTTGATCATAATACGCTTGCGGCCTGCACCATCTGACTCGAATGGTGCCCATAATCAGCTTTCCAAACCTTCCCTGATCTAGTGCCTTTCTGAGCTGAACAATTGGAACATTAAATCGATTTTGTTTGACAACGAATAGCTTCACACCATGCTTATCACACGCTTCAATCATCGCATCTGCATCGTCTAGCGTTAATGCCATCGGTTTTTCAACGACCACATGGGCGCCATAAGGTGCAAGCTCAATAGTATGCTGCGCATGCAGTCCACTCTCGGTCAGCACCACCACCACATCAATTTTTTCTGCCTTCATCATGTCATGAAGACAGGAATATACTGGAATACTATATTTGTCAGCTATCACTTGAGCCTTGCTAACAATTTTGTCACAAACGGCCACGAGCTGCGCACCTGCAATCTGATTCTCACCTAAAAGCTCACTATGCCGCTTCGATATTCGCCCGCATCCAACCAGTGCAAAATTAATCATAAAGACTCCTTAGTTTTGAATTTTTCTTACAACTTTATGTGACAACGATGGCGCTGAGGTCCACTTGCCTCCATAAACAGTTATTAATTTATCAACAACCTCCACCTCTGCCTCTCTGCTTGCAACGCTAAAATATGACTCTTTTGGCCTAAGGTACGACGCTACAATTGGGCGCACGCCACTAAACTCAGAGTGAATATTGGAATGGCCTATTTGATGTCGAAAGTTACTGTTATAAATATTTAGTAGGTATTCGCGCTCTTCTTCTGTGCATGCTGTTTTTTCTGTCAAAGACTGAGAAACCTCAGTGGTACCTACTAACGTCTTACCAAGATAGGGCAGTATAAATACAACACGTCCATCTTTAGGCTCTTGAAAGAGATAGGAACTGGATACTTTATGGTCAAGAATTAAATGACTGCCACGGATTAGACGTAAATAGTATTTCGTATCAATTTTGTTTAGTTCGTTCATCTGGGCGGCCCATGGACCGGCGGCATTCACGATAAAGTCATATTGTCTCCTACCAAATTTTGAGGATTCGATTTCCCCATTGGCCGTAAACCGCTCAACTTTTGTTTCCTCAAATATCGCCGTACCCGCAGCTATAGATTTCTCACGAACCCAATTACCCAAGCTCTGTTCATCCATCTGAGCATCATAAAAAGTGACGGAACCATTAAGTCCTGCATCCTTAATCTCAGACCGAAGTTCTCGCGTTTTTTTCCTTCCTCGCCATCTCGTTGGACCCAAAGAATGACGTCCGGCAAGGATCCGATAGAGAAGTGCCCCACTAAAAAGCTTAACTATTGAGCGACGGCTATTATCATAAACCGGCATGCAGATTTCTATTGGCCTAGTATGCTGAGGCGCGTTTTTTAACCACCACGATCTGTCTAAAAGAGACTCTCTTACAAGTCCAAAATGTCCATGCTCTAAATATCTAATACCGCCATGTAGTAACTTAGATGAAGAAGAGCTCGTTTGCTGGAGCACCTTACCCGCCTCATAAACCTGAACTTTATGTCCCAGACTACTTAGCCGCCAAGAAATGAACAAACCATTTATCCCGCCCCCGATAATCCCAACCTTCATACTCAATCCTTGTTGAAAATATCTCGTGTAAAAATCTTAGAACAACTGTCATTTAATTCAGCAGATTGTCGATTCGCAACAATGATTCCGGACCTTAACTTGAACTGCTTAAGATCTTTCACAACTTCTGACCCAAAAAATTCCACTTCTTGTAACGCTGGTTCATAAACAAGAACTTCGACTCCTTTAGCTTTAATTCTTTTCATGACGCCTTGAACGGCTGAAGACCTAAAGTTGTCACTACCCTCCTTCATAACAAGGCGATGGAAGCCGACAGTCTTTGGCTTTTCCTTTAAAATTTCTGCGGCCATAAAATCTTTGCGCGTGGTGTTGGATGACACAATAGCCTCAACTAATGTCTGGGGCACCTGTTCATAATTAGCCAGTAACTGTTTAGTATCTTTAGGAAGACAATACCCACCATAACCAAAGGATGGGTTGTTGTACCCACTCCCTATTCGCTTATCCAAACACACTCCGTCGATAATACTTTTGGTGTCTAATTCACGAGCTAGGGCATATGAATCCAGCTCATTAAAAAATGAGACTCTCATAGCAAGGTAGGTGTTAGCAAATAACTTGACCGCCTCGGCCTCGGTAGATTTTATAAAGAGCGTCTCGATATCTACCTTTTTTGCGCCCTGCTTCAGCAGACCCGCAAATGCCGCGCCGGCTTTACACTGGCTACCCACAATAATTCGTGATGGGTAGAGGTTATCTTTAAGCGCCTGACCTTCTCTCAAGAACTCAGGAGAGAAGACAACTCGGTCAGTTTCAAATTTTTCTTGGAGCGATTTTGTGTGGCCGACTGGAACAGTTGATTTAATGACGACTAACGCGTCTTGATTTAAACTAAGGGCATCCGCAACCACAGCATCCACTGAGCTCGTGTCAAAACGGTTTGTGTCTGAATCATAGTCAGTGGGTGTTGCCACAATAATAAAGCTAGCACCTTGATAAGCGTCTTGCTTGTCCAATGTAGCGGCCAAGGACAGAGGCTTTTCGGCTAAGAATAATTCAATGTCTGTATCGGCAACCGTGGATTGCTTATTGTTAATCTTATCGACTCTTGCCGCATCAATATCAAGCACAATTACATCATTGTGCTGAGCAAGAAGCACTGAAAGGGACATGCCTACATAGCCAGATCCGACGACTGTGATTTTGTTTTTTTTCATCATAACTTAGAATTTTCGTCAAAAACTAGAATAAATTTAATCATTGAAATATCGCTTAAAATTACTCGCCAAAGCGATAAAAACTCAACTCACCATCAATGTTGATCGGTAACTCAAGATCATAATCTCGGTAGACTCTGTAAACGCGCAACTTTTCCCCACCTGAGCTTAAAAAGAACTGCAACTCGATATCACCATCTGGTGACACTTCAGTAATATCGTTGATACCTCGGGACCAGTTGATGAGCCAGTTTCCATTCTGCACCGGGAAAAATGATCCTCCCGATGTCGTATACTCAGAATATGAGCCATTAAGAGAGTAATCTCGTTGAAAATTCGCCTGCCCAGCATCTAGATCTAACGAATATTGCAGTGCCCGACTAAATAAACCTGAGGTCTCTTCTCTAGTTCCATTACAGTGACCACCGTTATCAAAGATATATAAATTTCCATCCTCATCTTCCGACGCTGTGTGCTGCCCACAAAACTCTTCAAAAGAATCACCCACAATCTGCAATGACGGATCTAAGCCACCGATATCCCATATTGTCGCGCCAGTACCTGAGGCTCTATCAATTTTTACCACCATAGAGCACCCTCTCAAAGAGGCAATGAGATTGCCGTCGGGCGCAACCTGAATAGAATTTAAGTGGGCATAATCATCAGGAAACCTATGGTTTAAGCAATTATTTACATCAATATGATCCCAAGAATCCCACTCGAAGAGCACTTCACCTTGATCATTCAGCTCCTGAATTACAGAGTCACGCGTGAGCTCGCTCTCTGAAAGGCCCCATGGTCGCATATCACGATAACTTGAATTGTATGAGGCGAGAATAAAAGTCCCTTCCGTGGTAATTAAAAACTCGTGATTATCTGTATGATTTAATCCTACTGTATTTAGTCGTCTCTCTTCCTGAAACGCCGCATTTAGAACAACTATGGTGTTATCCCATTGCCCGAATTCATTCCTAGAGCCCCCCTTAAGGCGTATGAGTACCGGCCATCAGAATGACGTTTAAAATCTGTTACTGTTCCATCTATGACTCTTCGAAAAAGTGCTACGCCATTATTATCCAAAATAAGTAGGTAGCCCTTATCTCCAGAATTAGGAGAAATTATCATAACTCCATCATCGACGTCTTCCGTTTTGGTAGTAATCTCCACTAGAGGAAATTCACTGGTGATACAGTGAATATAGTATTTCTCACTGTATCCCGCCGACGTCAATTCAATGACAACATCATTTTCCGACGTTAGCCCGTCAAGGCTTATTGAAGCCGCTCCGGTTCCTGACATAGAATCATTGACATGAATCTGCGCTTCTGGATTTAGACTAGCCAGCTGCACAGAAAATGATTCACCATCACCACAACTCGCTGCATAGTGACGAGTGTCAGGAGAAAATGGAGGATAGAAAATATTATCTACACTATCCACAGTTAAATCAGACAGAGTCAACAGCGGGGCACTCGGGACATCATTTTCGTTATTGCTAGAACCGCATGACGCCAAAAAACAGATGGCAAGTAGTTGTAACAGGCTTGTATTTTTGATACTCAAAACTCCTTTTAAAAAAACTTTGGCAGCATGTACATAAAAGTGTAATGCTTTACCTCTGATATTTGATAATAGCCTTTATCACTGGCCAGACACACCACTCATCGCCGCACTCTCAATCATCTGTGAGGACCTTA
>Ga0206129_10007826_pt1 | contig 10422 bp, 6 predicted proteins | sample Helgoland_Spring_8_FD_148616 | JGI IMG/M metagenome (GOLD analysis project Ga0206129, IMG submission 148616) | Pelagic subsurface seawater microbial communities from Kabeltonne, Helgoland, North Sea - Helgoland_Spring_Bloom_20160502_2 | ecosystem: Environmental > Aquatic > Marine > Epipelagic ...
TCTTGCTAATCCCAATCCCAATCATTGATGCCTGCTTCTCCCCATTTTAAGTGCGCGCAACGCCCCGCCCAGGGCGGCTTCGCCCTCGTCATCGCACTGAGCCTGATGGCTTTTGTGCTGCTGCTGTTACTGTCGATCACTACTTTGGTGCAAGTCGAGACCCAGGGCTCGCAAATTCAGATGCAGCAGATGGAAGCCGAGCAATCCGCACTGCTCGGCCTGCAAATCGCGCTCGGCGAACTGCAAAAGACCGCGGGTGCGGATACTCGGGTCACCGCACCTGCGGATATCTTAGACGCGGACGGGCCTCGTCAGTTGACGGGTGTTTGGCGATCTTGGGAGGGACTAGACCATGATTCGGCGAGTGGATTTCCAGGTTATGGTAAGTTGCCTGACTATGAAATTAAATCGGAAAACTTCGACGAGAATAAACCCGAAGAGGGCCGTTTTCTAGGGTGGTTAATCTCGCAGGACCCTAAGGACTCGAGCTCGCCTGCTCCTGATACTGATGTAGCGCCTAGCTTAAATGAGACTTCGCAAACTGTACCTTTAATCTCTTCAAAGACCATCGGGGAGAATGCTGAAGCTGATGAAGTACATTTAGAACCAGTGCTTGTGGAGGGAGGTGAGGCTGCTTATGCATGGTGGATTGGTGGCGAAAATACTAAAGCGAATCTAAGTGCCCCTGAACCGCAACCTAATACCAATGAAGGATGGGACCAGCGAATGGCATCTACTGGGCAGGCGGATGCTACTTACTTTGATATTGATGAACCTGAGGAGCTAGGGAAAGTTGCCTCTAGAAGAAATTTGGATTTGTTGACCAGTAGTGCTAGTGCTGCTGATTCTGTTAGCGGACAGAATTTCCACGATCTTACGATTAATTCGCGTGGTCTGCTCACCAATACAGCCACTGGTGGTTGGCGACGGGATTTGTCTCTAATGTCTGAGCAGTGGTCAACGCTTCCCAATACAGGCCTCCCGTTCTTTACTATTGAGCCAGGACGCGAGACGCGTGCATCTAAGGCCAATGGCGATAGTAACCCTCAATCTTTCCTGCTCTATCCTTGGGCCGAACGCGATTCGAAAAATGACGATCGGTACTGGCATTTCAGAACGAATGCCGTCACCACTTGGTCGGCTCTGCAGGATTTCTGCACGCAATATAAGAAAATCTCTAGCGGAAGTAGGGATGGTAATGTTGTGATGCCTATTAATCCTGGTGGTTCCGGAAACAATTCACTTACCATAATTCGGGATCAACATAACCGCTTCCCAATTTTGGCACGCATGCACTGGGTCTTCTCTTATTCATCAAAAACTAATCCACAAACAACTGGAGCCAGTGATGCATTTATTGCCTGTATTGTTGCGACGCCAGTAGTTACATTCTGGAACCCTTACAATGTTGAGTTGACCATTGATAATCTTAGCATGTTCGACTTTCAGCTCTCACCGCTTCGCCTCGCTATTACCGTCGGGAGCAACTCTTTTAATCCGCAGCCACTAAGCCTTCTTCGAGGGGTGATATATGAGCGATCTGGCAACGGGAATGTAAGGCTTGATCCGCAGGGTAATCCTAAGGTTAAAAAAGGGCAGAATACTTTCCTACTACGTAACAGCGACGGGGGAAGGCAGATTACCTTTAAGCCAGGTGAAACTCATATCTTCAGTCCTTACGAGGGCGTCAAAGATGTTCCTTATACATTAGGAGAGAATAATGATGTCGAAGATTCAGACTTTAGAGTAACTTTACGTAGTGGCTATCGCACCCAGCAAGGTTTTCGTTTTGAGCTTAGAGATCCAGATTCAGGCAATAACCAACTGATCACTGGGTCGGCACTCGATCTTTTTACCGCGGACGCTTCTTTTGATGGGGGATATAGGGGGCTAGGTGAAGATGCTGGGATCTATGCAAATGTAAATGCAAATGGAACTGGAACTGGAGTCTATCGATTGTCTATCGCTTCAGGTACTGCTTCTACATTTTGGCCTCGGCAAACTGCGATCAATAATGATGAAACCTTAGGGGCCCTGAGTGGGAAAGTAGACGCCTTTTGTTCGGCGCTCTTTGGCCCAAAGATTTCAAACAAAGCGGGAATCTTATCAAAGGGTATCTTACACAGCAATCCGCTCACTTCCTACGCCAAGAGAACTTGGCGTAACCCCAATGGCTCTGGGCTCTTTCAATCGAGCGGGGGTGGGCATCCTGTCAACTGGCCCTATGACTTCAAATTCTACATGCTCAACGGCTGGAACGACGAAGGAAGCCCGAGTGGTTTAAGTGATGAAAGCATAGGTTATATAGGCCCCTCCCATCGTAGCGGATCATCTCTAAATCGTTTGATCATGGCGCATGTGCCACTGCGGCCCTTGCAGTCTATGGCGCAGTTACAACACTTCGATCTTCGTCAACACAACGCGAATCCTCCTTATCAGTATAATCTTATTGGTAACAGTCATGCGCATCCGCTTTTTTCGCCAACCGGCACGCACCTTGCTGAAGATTCAAATGGGAAGCCTTTTCCTATCAATAATTTCCACCAATACGATGATAGTTATGTCGCTAATCATTTGCTGTTTGATGATTGGTTCGTGTCATCCATTGCGCCAGATACTAATGCCTATCAAAAAACTGAATCAAGAAGTCTAGAGGAAGTTTATGAAGAACATCTAAGTGGATCGCAATTGTTGCCCAATCATAGCTATTTGCCCGCAGAGCTTCTTGATAAAGAGGCTGCAAAGCAGCGAGCAGCTGAGCATTTACTAGAGAAAAACAAGGCTGGGCGTGGACCGTGGTATCATATTGCCTCAAAGCTAGAGGTGCAGGGTATGTTCAATGTTAATTCCACTTCGGTCGATGCCTGGAAAGCGCTACTGAGACATCAAAAAGATAATGAGATAGCGTATCTAAACGCTGATGGATCAATTAATCTCGACAAAACTGGTGGAAACCCGATTGCGCGCGATTCTCTCGCTGGCGAGGCTGTTGCTGGGGGTGGAGTTAATAGTTCTGGTGAAGGTTTTTTTAGAGCCACCGAGTACACTGGCTATCGCCGTTTTACGGACGGCCAAATCGATGCTCTGGCAACGCAAATAGTGGCCGAAATCAAATCGCGTGGCCCCTTTCTTTCGCTGTCCGAATTCGTCAATCGCCGACTGACCAGTACGAATGAAAAAGAAGCCCGCGCTGGCGTAATCGAAGCCGCATTATTAGAATTATCCGAAAAAAATGGTAGCGAAAATCCTTATTTCGATCTACAGAGTGCCGCCGAAGAAGTCACAGTTGCGCCAGCTGGAGATACGGAGTTTAAATTTGACTATGCAGCACTTGGCTCAACCGCCTACGGCTATCCGGGTTGGACACGGCAAGCTGATGTTTTGCGTCCTCTGGCGCCGATTCTATCCGCGCGCGATGATACTTTTGTGATTCGCTGTTACGGTGATGCCCGAAATCTGACGGGAGATGTTGCAGCTTCAGCGTGGGTTGAGGCAGTCGTTAAGCGCACCGCTGATTTTGTTGATCTCAGTGACGATAGTGTCGACTTTCCAGTAAAATCAGTAAACCAAGAATTTGGACGGCGGTTTAGTATCATCTCCATCCGCTGGCTAAGCAAAGACGAAGTTTAATCCACCCTATCTCTCTTTTTATGCGTTTATTTTTTTTCTCTATTCTATACACGCTCGTTGGGTCGAGTGCACTCTCTGCTGAGCGAACTGTCCGAGTTCTTTATTACGGCGCACCTGAAGAATCTAATTTAAGGGAAGCTTATTTGTATGCAGGCCTACCTGAGCCGATCTCTGTGACGCTGAATCGTTCGAACTTCTCGAATCAGTTATCCATTTCTGCGGAAACAGAAGTAGTTCGCGTGTTGCCTAGAAAGCTCCTAGAGGATGAGGTTTTCCCTAGCAATGCTCCGGCTGTTTCAATACCTATAAATTGGGTAGATACTTTACTAATCTTTTCTCATGATCCGACAAACGAAGTATTACCCATCCGTATCGCAAAAATAAATGCGAGTGAGGGTGTATTCAATCCTGGTGAGCTTTACTGGATTAACATGAGTGATGTCTATGTCGGTGGGACTGTGGGAAGTGAAGAACTCAGAATTGCTCCAAAAAAGACGGTCATCATGAAGTGCCCAACAGATGATCGTGAATGCGCGGTGAAGCTGGACTTTGTTGTTGTGGGTGAAAGCTCTCGCCGCTCACTCATTCGCCAGATGTGGGCGATTGATAAGGCCACTCGCCAAGTCATTTTTATACTTAATAGGCCATTTCCTCAAATGGCAGGTTATTACGTCCTGCCGTTTAAAAATCCCCCTATTGAAGCTTATTAAGCAACGATTAGGTGACATCTTTCATGGAAAAAGCAAACGTTCGCTTTTACTCGCTTATTTGGACCCGCAGACAAAGCGCATGAAAATCAAAGGTATCCCAGTGAAGACTATTCCTGTCGCACACGACGCCACATCTTAATACACGTACAAAACCGCTCCCTAATTTATTCCATGCGTCGCAAATGGCTTTCCGCTCTCACATTGTTGTCTCTGCTTGTCCATGCCGCTTCGGCGCAGCCCGCTGTAGTTGAAGTGGTGCCGAGCGCGGTGCTTCCAGCGCTGGACGCAGTGCCGTTACTAGCGCTGTCGGAGCGCGACTATACCTTTGGCTATTGGCTGAATGGCATGCGCAAGCATGCCGATGATCAGTCGGCAGATGTGCTGTGCCTGGAGACGGGTACCTTTGGCTTTGCCTTGGACCTTGCTGATTTAACAAAAGCGCGCTTGGGCACATTTGCGCAGTCGATCGACTATAGCGAAGCACTGGCGGCGGGGGCGGAGCGAATGGAGCAGTTGCAGTCGACTGAGCTGGCGATTGAGTTGGAGTCGAAGGGCACGGTCTTTCGCGCGGTGACTTGTAAGGCGGGGCAGGGTAATTCCAGTGGCGGCAAGCATTTACAAGCTGCGTGGCTTTGGGAGTCGGGTAGGCTGGCGCAGCATTATGAGCTGCATGGTTTGCGCTTTGAGGACGCACAGGGGCGCCAATTGGGCGTGGATGGCTCGTTGAGTCTGTTCGCTTGGCCGCAGTCGTTGAGTCTGACCGCCGACCTCGCGCCGAGCCTGATTTACACTGAGGGTTGGCACCAAGGGGTCATTAAGAATGGCCTCTGTGTGATCGAAAAACCGTGGCAGGTGCCGCATGACGCGCGCCTCGAGTCTCCGGAGATGACGGTCGAGTGTTGGGTCAAGATTCCTGAAAGCATGCAGTCGGCTGGGGATGGCTATTTACTAGCGAAGAACGGGCATATGGGCAGCCATGGGCACTATAGTTTCAAGGTCCGAAAGGGCAAAGTGTCGGCGAACATGAATATCGCGCCGGGAGAGGAAGGGCGACGGTCGATCGGACAGCGCGGGGCTAGTTTTAAGGAGCATGCCTGGAATCATCTGGCGATGACCTATGATGGCAAAGCAATGCATTTCTACGTCAATGGAAAGCTGCAAGGTACGGAGGTAGTCAATCTGGAGCGGCGTCCTGGCAAGGGGCAGTTGGTACTGGGGCAACGCGCGGATGGTAAGGGTGCCATCACCAAAGCGGTGTATGATCAAGTGCGCGTGTGGAATCGCTCGCTGTCGCAGCAGGAATTGCAGGCACATGCGAAGGCGCCTGAAAGCCTGCCGAATGCGACTGGCTTGAAATATAATGAAACCTTTGACGGTTATGGCGCTGACGAAGTAGTCGAGCCAGAGTGGAGTGACGTCACGGTGCGTCTGCGTCTGGGCGAGGCTGTGGCCGAACAACAGGTCGCCGGAGTGTGGCCGCTCGGCAAAAAACAGCAGTTCAATTTAACCTGTCGGTTCGGGCAGGATGCCGCCGTTCCGCAGCAGGCGGTGTCGATCAAAGTCAGTGCGCCGCGGGATGCGCCTTATCCGGTTAAGTTTGATCCGGCGTATAATTGCTACGTTGCCGAGGTGCACAGAAAAAACCGAGGATGGAAGACTGGTTACACTGATATCCGCGACTACGACGAATTCGATTTAGTGGTGGAAAACACTGGTGAGACTGCGGTGAAAGTACCGTTGATGTTCTACCTGCGCAATCCGGCCAATATCACTGGGATGGTGCCGATATTGTGTGATGCCGACGGCGTGCCGACTGGCATCCCAGTGCAGGTGAGCAAAAATTGGCATTACGGTAAATTAGGGGCGTATTTACGCAGCACCATGCAACTACCCGCCCAGCCGGGGAGTACCACCTATAAGCTGCGCATCGCTTACGGCTTTTACGGCACGCTGCCGGCGGCCAGTCATGCGCAACTGTCGCTAGTCGGCTACGGTGGTCTGGGCCGCTGGGATCAGTTGGCGATCGGTTGCTGGGGCGAGACCATCTGCTTCGATATAGATATGAGCTTGGTGGATATCGCGATTACCGATGTGCGGATGTTGATGGCGCGCAATGGCAAGGAGGGTGGAAAGTGGAATTGGACCGACGCGGGCTGGGGTGGGGACTGGTTGTACGTGAAAGACGCCAAGCAACAGAAACTGTATTTTAGTGAGATGAAAACCGCGTATCTAGCACATGGGCCTTGCCTGACTGAGGCGCGCTACGATGGCAACTATGGCAGCCAGCGCGAAGTCAAGCTGCAGGCTAAGGTGCAGACCTTGCGCACCGATGATTTCGCCCGCACCTTTCAGACCTTCAACTATAGCTTTGATCAAACGGTATCCGTGGAGCAGGGCTGGCTGTATAAAATGGGCCGCACCGGCGGCTATGTGACGCCAAAGATCGCCTACGGCAATCGGGAGGGCCTCCTGCAAGAACACGACGTGCCGAACGGACTGAAGAATGGATCACAGTTCCTCGGCAAAACCACTTTGACCGGAGACGGTCCGTGGTGGGTGGCGTTTCCGGGGGCCTATCATAATAATGATCGCGATTGGGGTACGGGTTCCCGAGCATTGGTGATTCGGTCCTACAAAGCGGTGATCGCTGGCAAAGAATATAGTAATCCGACGGTTTCCTTTCCTGCCTACCATCCCTCCGGAGGTAGATTATCGAATCTCGATTGCCTACTAACAGCACCGGAAGGCGTGACCGCCTTTAACGCTGGGGACAGTTTGGAGTTTGAGGTGGAATGGATTACCTTGCCCCGCATTGCAGATGATTATTACGGTCCGAATGAAATCTTCAGGCAGCATATGGCTGGAAATCCCTCTTCTTGGAAGACCACCTACCGCGAAGCGATCGGCAACGACTTGAAGGTCGCCGTCAACGGCGGCACGCTGCTGCACAATTATCCGATCATCATTCAGGCCGAGCAAGGCGAGGTGAGAGTGGCAATCGACGGCGGCGTTGGCACTGTGCCGATTCGCTTCGAGGGCCTGAAATCAGCCACCGCTTATACCCTGTACCAACTCGTCGATGGGCAGCTGGTCGCACTCGATCAGGCCGTGCATGGTAACGATTTTTGGCAGACCGATTACGACGCGAAATCGAACAGCTTCAAAATGACCTTCAATCTGCCACTCGATCAGGGCGGGCCGAGTGAGTGGTTGTTGCGGATGGATCAGTGATTACCCACTGCGACTCACTGAAATTATCAAGTCGTCCGTTCAGGCTGCCTGGTTTCAGTCGAGGGCTGGCTTGGTTAGTCCGATGGGAATAGGCCGAGGCGGTGGGCACGGTCGACGGCGGCGGCGGCATTGGGGACTTTGAGTTTTTCGTAGATGTGTTGCACGTGGTAGGCCACGGTGGTGATGCTAATGTCCAGACGATCTGCGATCTCTTTTTTCGCCATGCCTTGCCCGATCAGTTCGAGGACTTCTAGCTCGCGCTCCGACAGTGCTTTATCGGGCTGGGTGAGTTTTGGTTTGCCGCGCAGTGAGTAGAACCAGTGGTAACGCCCCGTGTTTCAGGAGAATGGGAGATGTGAACACTGCCTGATCATCCACCAGAATCTTCATCTCAACGATCCCGCCCCAGGGCCTGCGGAGTGAGCTCCGGCACGGGATCGTCGGCATAGCAAAGGACAATGACAGGGCTGCGCTCCTCGGTAGAACCTGTACGGTTCAACTCCTGCTGCACGGACATTAAAAAAGCCGACCCGCTTCGCGAATCGACTTTTTAGAATGGGTGCAGGGACAGGATTTGAACCTGTGACCTTCAGGTTATGAGCCTGACGAGCTACCGGGCTGCTCCACCCTGCAATAAATTGTATTGAAACGTTTTGAAGCAGAAAAACGCTTTCTCTTCGTGCGGCTAGCCGTTTGAAGAAGTTGCGGACTAAACGCGCATGCGTGCTCGGTGTAAAGGGCTATTTTTATAAAAATGATCTTTTATCCTAGGGTGAAATCGGCGACCAGAAATCGAATCGGTGCCTTTCGAGTACGAGGTTTGGTCGGTCGAAACCGCGCTTTTATGCGATTCATGTTTTTTACGCTTTTCCTTCGGCGCTGGATCAGCGACAAAGTAGCTATGCCTTGGTATATTTACCACGCCTTGAAGCAGCTATTCCCTTCGGGGCGCTTCTTTTCCTTTTTCTCACTGATGTCGATCGTGGGGGTCATGCTTGGAGTCTGCGTACTGGTAATCGTGCAGAGTGTGATGAATGGCTTTGGCGAGGGCATACGCTCGCGTCTAGTGGAGACCCAAGGGGACATTCGTATTCGCTCGGATGAGGTCGTCTACGACTGGGAGGAGCAGGCCGAATTGCTGCTGAGCGAAGAGTATGTGATTGGGGTCGCTCCGTTTGCTGAAGGTGTGGTGATGCTGCAGCATGGCAATCGTCCACAATTCCCGATGATTCGTGGCATTGACCCAATCGCGGAGCAGGGGGTGATTCCGCTGCAAAAGTTTCTGACGTTCGGTAATCTTGATGAGTTTGATGATGATGGGGTGTTTCTTGGCGAGGGATTGGCGCGCACATTGAAGGCGGGGCCGGGCTCGGTGGTTGAGGTGTTTACGCCGTTGATGTTGGAACGCTTGAAGCAGGACGAGGTATTATTACCCAGGGAGTTTACCGTGATCGGTTTGTTTCGCACGGGTTCGCCACAGGTGGATGGGAATACGATGATTTCGACGCTGCGAGTGATGCAGGAGTTGTATGGCCTCGAAGATGGCGTACACGGCTTAGTGCTGAAGTTGCGCCCGGGAGCAAAGGCGGACCAGTTTGCCAATGATCTGGAAGGACGGGTGCTGCGGCCTGGATTGCGGGCGATTAGCTGGATCGATTCGAACCGAGAGTTCCTATTTGTGATCGAGCAAGAGAAGCGGGTGATCTCGTTTATCATCATCTTCATTATTTTGGTGGCGTCGTTCTCAATTGCGATTGCGTTGATGCTGGCGGTGCTGCGCAAAACACGCGAAATCGGCCTGTTAGTCGCCATGGGCGGGCGTCCGCATCAGGTGGCGTACAGTTTTTGTTTTCAGGGCTTTGTGATTGGCACGCTTGGCACTGCTGTGGGCATCGCTTTGGCGATCCTCTGCCTACATTACCGTAGCCCGATACTTGCGGCTTACGCGTGGCTGACGAATTCGCAGGTCAACTTTCTCGGGCAGTATGATGTGTATGAGATCCCGGTACATTATTTGATGTCTGACTTTGTGGTCGTGACATGCTTTGCGGTTGTTATCTCGACCTTAGCCGGCTTGTTGCCTGCGTTGCGAGCCGCTCGATTGAAACCTGCTGATGCCTTGCGAAGTGAATAATTCCGACGATATAATTCTAGAGGCAAAGCAGTTGGGGAAGTCTTTCCCTAGCCCGGACGGTGCCATCTCGGTGTTGGATGGTGTCGATTTTAAGCTGCGACGCGGTGAGAGTGTGAGTATACGCGGCGAATCGGGCAGTGGTAAGTCGACTTTGTTGAATGTACTCTCAGGCTTGGAGACCACTGATGTCGGCGAGTTGTTGTGGAATGGGCAGCAAGTGTCGGGACGTTCGTTGTCGTGGTTAGCGGCACGCCGCACCAATTACATCGGCTTTGTGTTTCAATCGTATTACTTGGCGCCAGAGCTGAATGCGCTGGAGAATGTATTACTGGGCGCACGGATCGCAGGGCGTATTAATAGCACTGTGATTGATCGTGCCGAGGCGTTGTTGAAACGTGTCGGAATGGAGCATCGCTTGCGGCATGGCTCGACTAAACTTTCGGGAGGGGAGCGTCAGAGAGTCGCCGTGGCGCGTGCGTTAATCAATGATCCACCACTGGTGCTAGCCGATGAACCAACGGGCAATCTCGATGAGGCGACGGGTGTGGCGGTCATGGATCTGCTGCTCGAAATCGCTGGTGAAGAAGCGAAGAGTTTGGTGCTGGTGACGCACAATCCCGAATTTGCCAAACGCACGCAGCATCAGCTGACCTTGCATCTCGGGCAATTCAGTTAATTTAAATCAGTCACGACTAGTATGGAGCATCGCAAATTACG
>Ga0206129_10007832_pt1 | contig 10418 bp, 6 predicted proteins | sample Helgoland_Spring_8_FD_148616 | JGI IMG/M metagenome (GOLD analysis project Ga0206129, IMG submission 148616) | Pelagic subsurface seawater microbial communities from Kabeltonne, Helgoland, North Sea - Helgoland_Spring_Bloom_20160502_2 | ecosystem: Environmental > Aquatic > Marine > Epipelagic ...
TGTATATATATATAAAAATTATTATAAAAAATAATATATTATAGACGAATATAGTATTAACATATATGTAGTGACCGAATATATAAATACTTATTCGCACTATATATAGATATATATAAGACGATTTAAACAAATTTTAATATGTTTAATTATAAATGATGAAGGTCATTCTATTTAGCAGTATGTTTATGAGTTATATTTTTGGCGTATACTCCAATAGTGAAGGATTTTTTAGAGATTTTATTCAAAAATATAATAAGGAATACTCTAGCAAAGAAGAACACGCAAAAAGATTTGAAATTTTTGTTGAAAATTTTGAATATATTAAAGAGCACAATAGTCGTAATGGAACTACCTATACATTAGGTATTAATCACTTGGCAGATTTAAGACACGACGAATTAGGTTTAAATTTAAAGGTGGGTCTTAGTAAATGTGATAAATTCAATACTGAATATACTTATCAATCTCTACCATCTTCTATTGATTGGAGGGATAATAATGCAGTCACTCCTGTAAAAGATCAAGGACAGTGTGGTAGTTGTTGGAGTTTTTCGGCTACTGGAGCTATGGAAGGATCATGGTCTATTGCTACCGGTAATTTACTAAGTTTGTCAGAGCAGCAATTAGTCGATTGTGATTCTGGTTTTGGAACTGGCAATCATGGTTGTAATGGTGGATTAATGGACAACGCCTTTCAATACGCTATTGATAATGGTATGTGTACCGAATCTGGAGACCCATATACAGCAAAGGATGGAACATGTGATACTGGTTGTGAAAAGCAAGCATTTTATTCATCGTGTCAAGATATTACCGCAAATAATCAACAAGAATTGGCAGCAGCAGTCGCTCAGCAACCAGTCTCTATAGCAATTGAAGCAGATACAAAAGCGTTTCAATTGTATACCTCAGGTGTTCTAACAGGGTCAGCTTGTGGCACTAATTTAGATCATGGTGTATTAATTGTTGGTTATGGAACAGAAAGTGGTCAAGATTATTGGCTAGTTAAAAATTCATGGAGCGATACATGGGGCGATAATGGTTATATTAAGATTGGGAAATCTGATTCCACCAATGATGTAGGTGTTTGTGGAATTGCTTCCACTCCTAGTTTCCCTGTAGCCAAGAATTAAATTTACAAAGCTTCATTTCCGATAAAATAACTAGACAATTGATCCAATAAAACAAATGAAATAACAGCATGAGGAGTGTTTTTAATTAAACTGGGTATGGTTCCTTTATAAAACGCAGAAAATCCTTCTTTCTGAAAAATGTTTTTTACAGTATTATAAATTTCATTTTTTTCTACACCTGTTGTATGTATATTGCTTAGTGTCTGCATTCTTGTCTTTACAACATCGAGGGGGTTACTGATTATTGTTCCTATAGATGTACTTACAAATGCCGAAAAAGCGTGTAATTTAATTGTTCCTTCTAATTCGGGATATTTATTAGATAACTTATTTTTACATTCAGTATAAAAGGCTAATTTTGGACCATTGAATAAAAATGCTCTTAATATAGTGGGCTGATAACCATGATAAAATTCTTTTAATCCATGCGTTTTATAAGTATGTTTTATTGTAGGTATTACCCCCTGAAATTTATTTGGAGAACTTATTGCGCGAACCATAATTACTTCTGAAGGTGTTCCTATAAATCCAGCAATTGATCCCGAAAATGAACCATATAATAATTTTGTGAAAAGCGATGGGTCCTTTTTTTCGGTTTTTTTATAATTGTTTAATAATTGACTATAAATAAATACATTTGGGACAGAATAAGAAAATTGTTTTAGTAAACTAGATGTATAACCATTGTATAAGTATGAAAATTTATATTGTATTTTAATATTAGTATGTTGTTTAATTCGTATATTATCAAACGGATAGACCACGCTAATACCCGCAAAATTAGCAATGGTAGAAAAAAATAATTTTTTCATAGTATTATTATTTTCATTTGTATTTTCATTTGTATTACTACTAGATATATGTTTTATAGTAGTCATACTATATATGTAGGTAATATATTATACAAATTATTATATTGTTATCACTAGTCCTATGATTTTTATTGAATAAAAACGATTATAATAATTAATTTTAATATAATAAATTAATATAATGTCAACTCCATCTACAACTTTATATGATACCAAATTTAATCCAATTATAACAGAAACACCTGAGTCTATATCTATTGGAGAAAATATATCTCAATCAGGACAAACTTCTTCCAATGAAACTTCGTCCACTACTTTTAAAGATTCAATTATAAATTTTGCTAGTTCTTCATATACATTTTATATTTTAATTTTTCTTATAATGGCGGTTTTAGGAATTAATATTTTTGCATATTTAGGTTATTTAACAGAAAATACGATCTATTATTTGCGCCCATTATTATTTGTAAGCATTAATGCTGCTTCTGATATTACTCAGGATATTATAAGTACATCAGCAGAAGGAACAAAAACAGCAACAGATATTGTGTCTGGAACTGTTAATAGTGCAATTAATACAACAAGTGATGTAATGACACAATCATCCGGACATGATGATTCTGATGATGATTTAGAAGAAGACACAATTGATGATTATAAAAAGCTACAGAAAAATATAAATGAAAATAATAAACCATCGAATAATATACCTGAACCAGATGATGTGCTTAGTTCTACGCAAAAATCAAAAAGTAAATCTGGATATTGTTATATAGGCGAAGATAGAGGATTTAGATCATGTATAAATGTAGGAGAGAAGGATACCTGTATGTCAGGAGACATCTTTCCGTCAGAAGAAATTTGTATTAATCCTAGTTTAAGAGAAGGAACCGAGAAATATAATTAATTTAATCATTCGTGTTATTTTTTTATATTATTAATTTAATTTAATAATATAAGATGGGATTTGATATTATAAATTTTTGTTGTATGATTGGTTGTTGCAAATATAATTTTTATTCAAAAAAAAGGGTTTTTGGCGTTCTAAAAAAAATGGATAAAAAATATTTGTCAACATTGCGTTCAGATAAAATTCCTTTTTCGGATTATTGGACTCCCCGTAGTGCATATAACAAAGAGTTGCAATATATTTTAAAACATAAACTGTATTATTCATTAAAAACATTGAATTTACCTATTTCATCGTTAGATAATTATTTTGATGCATATTTTGATATACAAATGGCATATTTTATTTTTGAAATCATAACAAATACTTATTTAGATATTAAAGAACAGAAAAATATTAAATATATTCCTTTATTAGATATTCCTATTCAAAATATATTTTATTATATTCCAACATATGATAAAAAAAAAATAGATATAATACAACATAAATTTTACCAAATAAAAGGGAAAAAAATAGATATGAATACCAAAATTTCTATAATGGATAAAATATTGTTAGATTTTAAATTAGAAATATTAATAAAGGATATTTTGAGAAATGTTAATTTTACATTTTTTATTGAGAAAATATATCATGAATACAATAATCAGTTGATACAATTTGAAGAGAAAAAAAAAATTAGAAAAAAATAAGATATAACTTTGGGTCAGTATAACATTTTTTAATTTTATTTTTAACAAAATTAAAAATAAAATTAGTATTATAATGGATAAAATTAAAGAAATCGTTACAAAAATTTATAATGAATTAAAAAGTATAACGGGTGGGGCAGTTGCTGATTATATTCCAGAATTAGCATGTGTCGATAAAAATTTATTGGGAATTAGCGTTTGTCATGTTAATGGTGAAATATTCAATATTGGAGATTGTGATAATTATTTTGGTCTTCAATCATGTAGTAAACCATTGTCATATTGTATAGCATATGATGAACTAGGAAAAGAATATTTACATAAGCATGTAGGGTACGAGCCTAGTGGGCAAGCATTTAATGCATTTATTTTAAATAAGAATGGATTACCGCATAATCCTATGATTAATGCCGGTGCAATTATGGTAGCTTCACAAATATGTAAAAACAAAGAACCCGCTACTCGTTTCAATATTTTAAAATCATTTTATTCAAAATTAGCAGGAAATAAAATTGTCGGTTTTGACAATTCAGTTTTTTTATCAGAACAACATCACGCGGATAGAAATATATCATTGGCTTATTATATGAGAGAAAATGGTGCTTTTAAGGACGATAATATGACCCCACATGATATTAATGACAATCTAAATTTATATTTTCAACAATGTTCTACAACTATTACATGTGAAATGGGCTCAATTATAAGTGGAACATTGGCAAATGGTGGTATTTGCCCTACAACCAATGAACAAGTTGCAAGTACTGATTCTGTAAAAGATTGTTTGACTCTAATGTATGGATGTGGTATGTATGATTATAGTGGGGAATTCTCATTTGAAATTGGGTTACCTGCAAAATCTGGTGTAAGTGGATGTATATTATTAGTTATTCCTAATATGATGGGTATTTGTATTTGGAGTCCTCCATTAGATGATCAAGGTAATAGTTATAAAGGTATTGAATTTTGTAAAAGATTAAATCAAGAAATGAATTTACATATATTTCATAATATTATTTCCAATAAAATAGATTTATCTGATACAGTTACTACCAATTTTTTACAATTATGTTGTGATGGAAAATTTAATACGATTAAAGAATTAATAGACAAGGTTGATGTAAATATAGATGATTATGATAAAAGAACCCCTTTACATTTATCTGCGTCAGAAGGACATTTTGAAATTGTTAAATTATTAGTAGAGAATGGTGCAATTATGAAAGAAGATCGTTGGAAAAATACTCCATTAGATGAGATAAAGGATAAAGAGGGCGAAATTTATAATGAAATTCGTAATTATTTACAAACATTATCATTTGAATTATCTGAAGATTGATATGTTTTTAATACAAAGGAATAATCAAATGCCAATTCCTTTAAATATTTATATCTTGCTGTTTGTCCAAAATGTCCTTGTTCCATTTCTGTTTTTAACAATAATAAATTGGTTGGATTTGTATCATATTCCCTTAATTTCGCAATAAATTTAGCTGGTTCCCAATAACCTACTCTTGGATCATTTAATCCACCTAGTGCAAGTACATTTGGATATTCTTCATGTTTTATATTATCATATGGAGAATATTGTTTTATATAATCATAAAATTCTTGTTGATTTGGATTCCCCCATTGTTCCCATTCTGGAATGGTTAGTGGTATTGAAGGATCACACATTGTATTCATTACATCTACAAAGGGAACACCAGCAATGACTGATTTAAATAAATCTGGGCGTAACACAGTACATGCACCTACTAATAATCCGCCCGCGCTTCTTCCTTCAATCGTTATTTGTTTTTTACTGGTATAGTTTTCGCTGATTACATGTTCGGCGCAAGCAATAAAATCTAAAAATGTATTCATTTTATTTTTCATTTTACCGGCTTCGAACCATTTATACCCCAAAAATGCACTTCCTCTTACATGACCAATCGCATATACAAATCCTCTATTTAATAATGGCATTATGGAAGAACGAAAATCTGGATCAATTGTTATACCATAAGATCCATATCCATATAAATAAAATGGATTCGAACCGTCCTTTTTAAACAAATCCTTTCTGTATATTACTGACATGGGAACCATTGTACCATCATGACTTTTGGCAAATATTCTTTCTGTTTCGTACAAAGATTCATCATAATTAGGAATTTCCTTTACACGTAATATTTTTTCATCCTTTGTACTTAAATTATATTCATACAATGTAGCTGGTTTTTTTAAGGATGTATGATGATAAATAATTTTGTCTGATTTGTAAATAGTTTTCGCCACACCAATATTTTGGATTTCATCATCAACATCAATAAAATAGGATTCGTCAAAACAATATTTTCCGTTTGTATAGGGAACAACCTTAATAAAATTATTTCCATCTTGTTTATATTCGACGATTAAATAATTGGATAATGGAATAATATCTTCAATACATATATCTTCATTATAGGGTATAAATTCTTTCCAATTATCTTCATGAGTATTATTAATATCACATGTCATTACCTTAAAATTTCTACAATCATCTTTATTGGTGGTAATTAAAAATTTATTTTCATGAAATTCAACATCGTATTTTAAATCTTTTCTTGGTGGAGTTATTAAATGAATATTTTTTGAATCATGGTGTGTAAAATAATAAATTTTTGTAGTTTCAACGCTCGATGAATGAATGAACAAATAAACGTCATCATTCATACTGTTAGAAATCTCCCTATTATTGGACATACCAATACCAACACTGAATAATTCTTCGGTTTCCTCATAAATTTTTTCGTTTTCTTGGGTAATTATATTATATTTCCAAACCTGATACATTTTATTTTGATCATTGCCTTGACTATAATAAATAGTGTTATCGTACCAAAAATGAGAACAATATACTAAATCGGGTATATTATGGTCAATTTCTGTCTTGTCTTTTATATTTATTAATTTTAATTTATATTTTTCACTCCCATTTAAATCGATTCCGTAACTCATGATACTTTGATCATTATTAAGTTTAAATCCAGTTAGTGAAAATGTATTATGTCCTTCTGCTTCTTTATTTTCGTCTAATATTATTTCTTCTTCTTGTGTTTTCATATTTATTCTGCAATGTAAAGGGTAATTATGGTCTTTAATTGTGCGTGTAAAATAATAATAATCGCTATCCCAATTATGGAAGGATGGAGGAAATGGATAACTATCATAATCTTCTTTTATATTTGACAATAATTCAGTGTATATATTTTCTACGTCTTGTTCCATGTCTTCCATGATATGTCTCGTATATTCATTTTCATTATTTAAAAAATCCAGAACCTTTTTTTCAGTTCGTGAATCATCGCGAATCCAATTGTATTTGTCTTCGTGAATTATTGGTGGATCAATTAAATTGGTTCCACGTAAAGGATTATCTATATTTCCAAAATAAATATCGCTCGGTATCTGTTGAATGATTGGTTGCTTCATTTATAAATATTATTTGTTGAAATATATTTATGTTATTATTACCATAAATATATTTTTATTAATAAATAATTATCAACAAGTATATAATCTATAATTATCCTACTGGTTGGTCTGGGTCTGGGTTTTCTATAAATAATCCATTATCGTGTTCATTTATGATCCATTTATTTTCCAATCCCATATAAAAACTAGGTAATTTTATTATTTCATTTTGTCCATTTGGAGCGGTTATTAGAATTCTTATCTCATCATTTTCAAATGTTGTTTCGTTTTTGGCCGCAAAAATAAAACCATACATATATTTATCATCATTAACCTTTGTAATATTATTATATATACCATAATCGGTAGGTGTTTTTTTTGGATAAATAGTAGTATCTGTTGTGAAATTTGTATTTTTTTTAGATAATATTACACCATCATAGTCGGTTGAATCATAAGTTATTGAAGTTATATCATTATGGGTATATATGTATAATTGTGATCCTGTGTTTGTTGGTTCATATTCAGTAATAGATGAATAAAAGGTAACCTGTGTGTTTGATTCATCTACAACAAATCCATTTAACGATGACCTATTTAATGGAACTAGATCATTACTTGCAGCCAGTGCTGCTGGTGTATATCCATTTAATCTAACTTCAGTTAGTTTAAGACTCGTTTGTGTATTCCAGTTACTACTACCGCTTGGTACGACCAATCTGTACTTATTTGATGGGGAAGTTTGACCTTCACCTATTGACCATTGTTTCCATAATGAAGTAGTATCATTATTATTTACATCCAAAATTTTCTCTCCAATTATAACATCCTCCGCGGTTAATGTAAATACTAAATCTGTAGTGCGACCTGTACTAGCAAGAGCAAGAGTGTTAGCAGTAACTGTAATTGTGTCTCCAACCGCATATCCACTACCAACATTTGTTATTGTTATAGAATCGATAATATTCTCCTTCGCGTCGATCGTTAACTCTGCTCCACTTCCAAATCCATTTGTTTCAGTACTCAAATTTTCATATTTACCCGTCTTAAAACCTAAATTAGCTCCTTCATTGCGTAAATCTGATCGGGTGAGTACTTGAATGGACCTGCTAACATCCTCCGCGGTTAATGTAAATTGTAATTCTGTATTGCGACCTGTACTAGCAAGAATGTCATTCGTAAATGTAATTGTGTCTCCAACCACATATCCACCAAATGTATTATCATTTGCAGGATTAGTTATGATTATATTGGTTATTAGATTTGGGGAAGCGATAATAGTTAATATGGTATCGTTAGATGTATATGTATTACCATTATTACCAGCCAAATCCTTATATTCAATGCTGTAAGAAACTATTCCATTTGTATCTCCTGAATTTGTTATGTAGGATACCGTCCACGTAATATTATCAGTCGTACTATATGTTATACTACTAGTATCAGTAATATCAGCTGATCCAGATTTAAATGTAACAATAGGTTCCTGTATACTTTCACTCGCTTTAAACGTAAGTATCACTTTCTTGCCCGCACTCGTAATAAATGATCCACTATTATCCTGATGTATATATATACCAATTTCACTTAATGTAGGTCTTGTAATATCATAAATGAAAGTAGTTGATCCTTGAGTCGCCGCATTTCCGGCAGCATCTGATACATTTGCAGTAATCGTATATGTTGTTCCCTCGGTTAATGTTCGTAAATCTGCACCAGCTATCGTTATTATCACACTATTACTATTTACTGTACCTGTATAGTTTTTACTATTTAATCCAATAGTTAAGGTTTGATCATCTTCTACTCCAGTTGTTACTACTGTTACTATACCGTCACTATTATCTTCTATTGCATTCAAATAAGATCCCCAAATTGGAGTTATCGAAATAATTGTAGGTACAAGTGTATCCATTGTATAATTTTCGGTAGTTGCGGATGGTCCAGCATTACCAGCACTATCTGTATAAGTTGTTGCCAATGTTAATATATTGCTTGTATCTTCTACATCTGTTGAGGGAGTATAAGTACCAGTCCAAGTTAAATTATCACTACTTGTCATGGTACTTAAAGATCCATTAACTACAGTAATATCATCACTACTTGAGAATCCACTAACAACTTCTGAGAAAACAAGTGTAACAGTTGCTGTTTCACCAGCTTTTAATGCATTATCACTTATAGTAAAAGAAGAAACAGTGGGGTATTTAGTATCTATTTCAAAATTTGATGTGGTAACAGATGGACCAGCATTACCAGCACTATCAGTATAAGTTGTTGCTAAAGTTAAAACATTACTTGTGTCTTCTACATCTGTTGAAGGAGTATAAGTACCTGTCCAAGTAATATTATCACTACTGGTCATAGTAGTCAAAGAACCATTTACCACAGTAATATCATCACTACTTGAGAATCCACTAACAGCTTCAGAGAAAACAAGTGTAACAGTTGCTGTTTCACCAACTTTTAATGCACTATCACTCAATGTAAAAGAAGAAACAGTGGGGTACTTGGTATCTATTTCAAAGTTTGATGTAGTTGCTGATGGACCAGCATTACCAGCACTATCTATATAAGTTGTTGCCAATGTTAATACATTGCTTGTATCTTCTACATCTGTTGAAGGAGTATAAGTACCAGACCAAGTAATGTTGTCACTACTGGTCATGGTACTTAAAGATCCATTTACCACAGTAATATCATCACTACTTGAGAATCCACTAACAGCTTCCGAGAAAACAAGTGTAACAGTTGCTGTTTCACCAGCTTTTAATGATGTATCACTCAATGTAAAAGATGAAACAGTAGGGTACTTAGTATCTATTTCAAAGTTTGATGTAGTTGCTGATGGACCAGTATTACCAGCACTATCTGTATAAGTTGTTGCCAATGTTAATATATTGCTTGTATCTTCTACATCTGTTGAGGGAGTATAAGTACCAGTCCAAGTAATGTTGTCACTACTGGTCATAGTAGTCAATGATCCATTTACCACAGTAATATCATCACTACTTGAGAATCCACTAACAACTTCTGAGAAAACAAGTGTAACAGTTGCTGTTTCACCAACTTTTAATGATGTATCACTCAATGTAAAAGAAGAAACAGTGGGGTACTTGGTATCTATTTCAAAATTCGATGTAGTTGCTGAAGGACCAGTATTACCAGCACTATCTGTATAAGTTGTTGCCAAAGTCAAAACATTACTTGTATCTTCTACATCTGTAGTTGGGGTATAAGTACCAGTCCAAGTAATATTATCACTACTGGTCATGGTACTTAAAGATCCATTTACCACAGTAATATCATCACTACTTGAGAATCCACTAACAGCTTCCGAGAAAACAAGTGTAACAGTTGCTGTATCGCCTATTTTTAATGCTATATCTGACATTGTAAATGAAGATACTGTTGGTGCAAGTGT
>Ga0206129_10007836_pt1 | contig 10411 bp, 11 predicted proteins | sample Helgoland_Spring_8_FD_148616 | JGI IMG/M metagenome (GOLD analysis project Ga0206129, IMG submission 148616) | Pelagic subsurface seawater microbial communities from Kabeltonne, Helgoland, North Sea - Helgoland_Spring_Bloom_20160502_2 | ecosystem: Environmental > Aquatic > Marine > Epipelagic ...
CAAAAAGCCCACAACCCGCTGAATCATTGGGTTTTTATCAATATTTAATATCTGTGTACTCATATCGGTCCCATCTATCTAGTAATCAATTTAAGTGCTATGTAAATAATCTGTTTACAAATGTAAATTACCTATTGACATATGTAAACAATAAATTTACAGTTGCGTTAAATCAGTCGCAAAGACAACTCATTAATTGATTGGAGAAGGGACATGGCTTTATTTGTATCAGTACTAGGTTTATCCGGATTGGCAGCATTTGCTCTATTAGGCCTCACAATGGAGCTAGCCAAGATAATCACTAAATCAATGCGTACACCCTTGTATTTTGCCCGTCGCTACAACATTTGGCATTTTGCACGCTAATTAACGGGGACTGATAAGATGTTTACTACTACTCTATTTGGCAGGCTTCTAAGCGTAGAGCTGGTCAACGGTATCGGGTTCTTTTTGGAGTTCTCAGATAGTCGCCCTATCTGGTTAATTAATGGCGATACCACTTATGTTCAGGCTTTTGAAGGAACAACAATCATGCTGCCATTGTTGGTGATTACCTTTGGTAAGGTGCATGGAAATATATATTATGAGCTCTAAAGAATGAATTTATAGAAACTGAGGAAGCGAGACATGGAATTTATTTTGTTAATTATCTTGGTTTTTCTTTTGTTTGTCGGTTGGCTACTTTATGCAGCATTCACTGTGGAAGACCCCGCTTTGACAATGCACAAAAATGGTGATCAGGATCAACACGACGATGAATCAAATGTGCCTAGCGAAGAAATATTGTATGAAGAGGGTTGGGAGAAGATCGAAGTTTTGTATGACGATTGCGCGATCGGGCTTAATTCTTGGGTTTATAGGTCTGTATCAGGTGATAAATATCGTGTAATTACCGAGGATGATTACGCCAACGATCTGCTTGATGATGTATTAGTGGACTCTTATGAAGAGGCCAAGGCAGTATTTCAAGAGTGGCTAGATGATTACACCCAGTATAATGGCTAATCTATTAAACTAACTACGCAAACAATCTGAGTGACCATATTGCAGAGCCGTCTAGTGAATATACTTATTTGTCGGCGATTTTTATAGCGGAAAGTTTTGCCAAAGATTCGGAAAACTTTGACGAAGAGTGCGCCACGCATGCTTTGAATGTTAACAAACAATAGGGGCTAAGCTTAATGTTTCTTGAGATCAATGCGGAACTGCTTTATACAAGGCCATGCCTTGCAAAATATGGATTAAAAAAGCTGGCTGTGAGTCAGCATCTTCTCTTGTCGCCCCCATTCCCGCTAAAAATGTATGTAGATGGTCTCGTCATATCCGCACTTATCGGGCGTGCACAGACTATTGACGACCTATTTGTTGTCGAGAAACTGGGGCAGGCGTTATCTGCAAGCTATGAATTAAATTATCGTGGCGATGATGATGAAAATGATTGGCTAAGTTACGTGCAGAGTGAATTTTCAGGGCTGAATTGGAATGATGATCTTCGATATGAAACGGTTTGGGATGAAGACATTGTCAAACATTCATATCAAGATGATGTCGAAGAACAAGAAGATTATATGTTCGATGCAGCAAAACCCACCTACGAACAATATAAAGATGAATTCACAGCAGATCGCTATGAGATTATGAGGGAATGGCTTGTTTCCAATCGCTCAGATATCGAGGATGATAATTTGACTTATGTTTCTGGCTTTGGTGGTCAAGCTAGTGGGATTTGGTATCCTGCAGACTATGAATTTTCAGGGATGAAGGGAATTATCTCAATTAAATTAATTTCAGAGAAATCAAAGAAATCCATTTCCATAACCCTCGATGAGCTAAAAGCGATGGCGATTGCAGAAGCATCAGAGAACTTCGATTCTGAGGATGAAACTCTGAAAGCGATCAAGGAAATTGAGGAGCAAGTGGAGTCCAATCACATTGCCAAAAGCATTATAAGTGCTCAGAAAGTGTTAGATGCTAACAGAAAATCTAACCGGAATTTTTGCATAGGGCTCTTTATAATAGTCGCCTTCATTTGGTGGCTTTAGAATCAGGCAGCTGGCGACTAAAGGCCAAGATAGCAACATATTAAAATTGGCTAACTCGTAAGAAATCTTGCCCGTACAGCCTTTAAAGTTCGTCTTATGTTCGAATTATAGGGAGGAAGATATCCAAGATGCATCAGCCGCATCTCCATTGCGGACACGGAAACATTGTTGATTCCGGTTAATTTGATTGCTTTTGCTGCTAATGCCAGCCGTCTACGCCTAGAATATCCAATGAATCCATTAGCTTTTTTACAATTGTTGACAATCGTGCTGATCGGCATGAGAAGCGCTTCGGCAAACCTATCCGCCTGCACCTCTTCGATAGGCCGCACTTCACCACCACGACACATAATGGAGTCCCCAGATCGAGCCTTTAGAAACAGATCCCTGTGAAGCACGTGGTGAGCGATCTCGTGGGCAATAGTGAAGCTATATCGACCTAAGTGACTCTCAATTGCTGAATTGATGATGATGGTATTGGTATCAAAGTCGATGCCACCGATAACATCGCCTGGTAAGGCGCCATTGTCATCAACGAACTCTAAGTCATAACCTAGGTACTGTTCAGCGATTTGTTCAACTGGGACTTCCCCACCACTGTTTGGAGCGAGACTGCCTAAAGCTTGTGATCGGAAATCTGATGCAAGTCGCTCGATTTCATCGTCACTGAGTACTGGCCAATCAACTATCATCAGCGCTTTTATCGCCAGCCATCTCCTCGACCTGCTTTTGCAGCTGAGCCCACTGCTCCGGAGTAAGGTCCTTAGCGGAGCGTAAGAAGTTTGGAACGGCCTTTGGCTGGTTTTGGATAACACCTACTACTTCTGGTGCGACATGGTCTGCCCTATGGGACATCTCGTCTACATCTGCCTCAAGGGCCTGAGCCAACTTTACTATCAGCTCCGGGCTTGGCAATGACTTTCCCTTTTCCATGTTAGAAATATGCATACCGGTCACACCGCACTCGCGGCCTAACTCTCTGACGCCAATTCGCTTGCTGGTACGGAGGTCTTTTAAATAATCTGCAAATGTAGTCATTAATAGCACAATCTATGGTTGTAAATAGCAAGTTTACATGCAATTGTGCTTTTTTGAAAGCAGGCTGACGCTCTCGACACTAGTAAGCCTCCAAAGAGACAAGGAACCCTTTGATTTAATACCACACTTGAAATACTGTAACCGTATGGATAATCAAGAGTCGATATATAGCATTAGAAACTGCATCTTTGGCTTCCAGTGCACACGTAACTGGGATGAGATGTCGTACGCGTCAAGCTCTAGCGATGATACTGAGGTACGGTTCTGCTCTGGATGCGAAAAAAAGGTTTATCAATGCGCCACCGACGAGGAGTTGACGCATAACATCCACCTTAACCGGTGTGTTGCGATTAATCGATCAGATGATGATGGCGAAGAGATGCTTTTAGGCTACATGACCTGCGAAGCCCCAAAATTTATCCAAGATGACTGAACCTAAACTTACAGCGGGCACCCTTTACATAGACCGGGAGCAAGATGTCCTCTCGGGAGAGTGGGGGCAGTATGTCAAGATTGGTATCGTACAAAATGATAAAAGAAGCATCCATCAAGATAAGAAACAGACATATTATGTAAGACGTCGATTAATAATTTAAGAACATAGATTGTCAAAATGGATTTTCGACAACATCTAATCCCCCTGGCTTAGTGGTACCGACAATCTCTACCATTCTATCTAAAATACACATGGGATTTGACGCTGACGCTGCCATCCAGTCTTGCATAATAGAAAGGCCTCCGTTTGAATATTCTTCGAATTCATTAATGGTAGCATCAATATTTTCATCTCGTATAGCATTCATGTCTTTGTTAATCATAAGAGAAAACATAAAGACAATGTTATGCTGGTGTACCCTAGATTCTCTACCAGATCCAGTTCCAGCAAAAGTTTGAAGTGCAATCGGAGTATTTTCACTCCCTACCTTTTCGCGAGCTTCGTACTTTTTGCCTATCATTGCCGCTAAAACAATTATGTCTTTAATGTCGCTAAAAATTTTAGATGACTCCGGCCCTTTACCCCTTAACCATAGTAGATCAACCATATCATTATATTTTTTATTTCGCTTAACACCTTTCATTCGGATGGCGTCTGTGAGGCTCATATCTCAATCTCCATTAAACTTGTTCGCCTATATGGCTGATCATATTTACTCAAAACATACTGCTTGCCGCGAATACTAATCACATCAATCTCTTTGTCCGCCTGTGGACTTGACTCTTCCATCACCAAACAGACTTCTTTACCTATCTGCTTATGAATTGCATTATCCATATCAGCAGTCCATTGACTCGAGGAAACAATAAACACAAGCTGATTTGCATATTGCGGTAAATTAGATACGACAACTTTTCTATAGGCATCATCAAGCACACCAAAAGGCGCATCAATTACTAGAGGAGCAACAGTTGCACTCGACAGAATAGGGTCATTTACATGCCTGCGAGCCGCTGCAAATTTTATTAATGCTGCCGTGATTGTAAGATTAAGAAGCAAATTCAGTCCATCCCCTTGGCCTACAGAGTTCCCGTCACTGTCAACCAGCGATATTTTGAAATCACCCTGAGAAATTCTTATACGATAATCATGGCGGGAAAACTTTTCGAGTATATTATTCACTTCAGTCAAAACGCTTGCTCTGACGGCGCCTTCTTGCTTGCCAAGGTGTGCTAACAACTCATCTCGAAGTTCACCTACAAATTTTTGTTTAGCCTTGAGAGTCGTAATAAGTTTTGACTGATCTGAAAAACTTTCTAGTTTACTAGTTAATTCCAGTCTTTCTTGATTTAAATCCTCGACCCGAGACTCTATACTACCAATTACTTTATTGATTCTATCCCGGTCGTCGGCAAAATTAGTTTTTTGTATCTGTAAGCTACGAATTTTTTCAACAGGAATTTCTTTAATTTTATCTCGAGTTATTTTAAGCGCCAATGTGTCATTCTCTAATGCGCTTTCGTTATCATCGTAATTTTTAATTACGTCCTTTATCTGTTCTGGCGCAATATCACCTAGAGTCTTAATCTGTCCTAGTTGCGCACTTATTCCTAATATACGGTCTTGGATAATAGGATTTGCCGCCTTCTGAAGCATAGATGTGATATGACTATGGGCTTCTGTTCCAATATCGACCTTGGCTCCACAAACACATGTTTTTTCACTCAAAATCTTTTTGACGAATTTCTCATTATAAGGCTCAGGCAACCTACCCTCACTCACGGATTCATCGATAAAATCAGTAGACTGTTGAGCAAAGTCAGAACCGAACACTGAATATGCATAAGTGCTAATAACTTGCTTTTTCTTACCCTCTAAAACTGTTCTCTTGGCCTTAGCACTTTTGATTGAATTTTCTAACTCAACTTCCTCCTTCTTTAACGCTGCTAGCTCTGAGTTGGCGATTTTACTAAGATTTTCGTCTGCGTTTTTATAGCCATCTTCAGCTATCGTAAGTTCTTTATAGCTGTCTGCTAATTTATCGCCACTCTTCTCTAAGATGACATCGATCGATTCAATTTTATCATTAGCCTTTGATGCTTCCCCAGTTTTGTCTTGCGCAGAGATACTAAATCTAGTGTCTCTATTGATGTTTTCCAAGGTTTTTATAAGACTCTCTGGAACTCTAAAACCCAAGATATTTTTAATAGCTTTGGCTATTGCACCTTCTTTGTTACGATCTTCAAGCGCAGAACTCCCCTCACCTTGGAAGAAAAAATATTCAGCCATTTCGGGCGGTATAATAGTGTTAATAAAGTAGTCAGGGTTTGTCTCTGCTGGACCATAAGTACCATTTTTTGCAATTTTGAATAATTTTAATGAGGATTTCGCGATTGCCTGATCATAGGTACGTCTCACACTGTAGTCCTGACCATCTTCCTCAAATTCAATTTCAACATAACAGGTTTTGACCCCTTGTTTCTGAGCTTCATGATTTAAGAGAGTTTTTGGATTTCTAAAGTTTGGAGTGAGTTTGTTAAAAAACGCCCATAGAATGGCATTAAGAAAAGCTGTCTTCCCAACACCATTCTCACCATGAATGACAGTGATGTTTCTGTCCGGGTCAGTAGCAAGCTCAAAATCAACTTCGCCTAAATAACTCCGAAAGTCCTTTAACCGAATGCTTTTAAGTAGCATCTTTTTCCTCCATTGCTTTTTTGAGCGCCAAATTAATACAAGAGTCAATTTTAGTTTTTTTTGACCCACTGCCTGCGCCAAAAAGATGTTGTTTTTCAATTCGGATGAGCTCTGCAATCGTACGTTTTTTAACGTCCTGATTCTCAGCATCATTTATCTTCTGTTTTTCATCGGCTAACTCTTTTTTGATACTATCTATACTAGTCACGCGCTATCTCCATTAAATCAATTCCGAACTCTTCTGCGATTTTCCTGGCCTCATATCTCACATCACTTGAGTTGGAGGCCAATAAAACAAAGTCCATTGCTCGCTTGAGTTCATTTTTTACAAGCAAAGTCCCTGCTTCCTGCACATTTAGCGGACTTGGCACAACTAAGAAGTCATAGATATGAGCTAACTCTTTCCCTGGATATTTCCTCAATATTCGCCCACGCCGCTGAATAAATTGCCTTGAATTTCTACTGCTAGCCAATATAAAAGCTCTCTGGCATTTTGGAATATCAATTCCCTCATCTAGAACTCTCATAGAGACGAGTCCGTCGATCGATCCATCTGTGAATGAGCTCATTATCTTTTGACGATCCTTTGTACTCTCTTTAGCCGTAAAACTCGAGACCTTCCATCCTTCGCCTTTTATAACCCCTGCAACTTTGTCTAGCTGAGAATCTTCATCCTCGCTATATTCTCGAAGATCATCGTCATCATCAAGTCCTGGCTTACCTTCTCCAACATAAAACAAGGTATATGATTTCTCTTTAAATTCGGTTTGAGTTAATAATTTTTTGAGAGCAGGCAACTTACCTTGAGCATTAGCTACAATTTTATTCCGCTTTCGTATTGCATTATTAAGCGCGGTATTAGCTGGCCCTTTATCTATTGATAAGAACCGTCCTATTTGCTTGGAAAGTTCTAGATATGCTTCCGTTTCCTCAATCGTGAGGTAGATTACATTTAGATAATAGTTATAGGGTGTTAATACTTCATCTAAAAGGGCGTCATCTAGGCCATAATAAGCAACTACATCGCCATAATATTTTATAATTCTGTCTTTAGCGGGATATTCATCTTCCCCACTTAGGTCGCTGCCAATTTCATGCGACTCTCTGTATGGAGTTGCAGAGAGACCGAGTCGAAATCTAGCATCTGGGAGCTTTATAGCTATACCCTCTGCGCCGTGACGGTGACATTCATCGCCAACAAAAAAAATATATTCAGAGTCGATTTTACTAAGTGTATTTTGAAAAAAATTAGTGCTAAGGGTTTTGTTTACAACGACCAACGAAAAGAACTCAACGTTGCCGGTAAGCAAGTTATTAATCTTGTCACCCAACCTAGTGCTCCAAGATTTACGATTTCCGAAGCATGCTACTGGATTCATATTAAACATTTTAAGCTCATTTACCCACTGCTCAGCCAATGCGACATATGGAACAGCAACAATAAAAATAAGCTTTCTAGGCCTGCTAGCGACCTCAAAAAGCTTTGATACCCCATACAATGCTGTGATTGTCTTCCCTGCGCCAGTAGCAAGTTTGAGTATCCCCCGTTGATCATTGTCGTACCAAGATCGTAGGGCATTTTCTTGATGTGGGAAAAGTGAAAAGTCACGATTTCCAATCTTTTTGGGTATGACTGGATAATGGTTTTCCTTAATAAGTAAGGCTGCCGTCATTATTCTTGACTCAGCTTCAAAGTCGATAGGAGTTAAACTATTTTTAAGATGATGTTGATGGATTTTATTGTACATTGCCGAAGGCAAGTCGAGCGTTAGCAGCGTCCCATCAGCCCCACTCCAAATATCCTCAAATCCATCTTCATATTTCTGTGCAAACCGCTGATATATATCAGTCTGCCAGCCTTTAAATACATTAAAAGATTCATAATTTGAAAATGAATCAATAGCCTTAGTAGTCTCATTAGCAGACCCATGGAAGAGCAATTTGTGTCCCAATCGATCTTTTATTATTCCAATTTTCTCGTGATACATACCATGCGGTCGAAACGCAAACTTAACCTCCAGCCGGCCAGTGGCGATCATCGCAGTAAATATAATAAGTCTATATGCATCTATAGAGCTGGTTGTATCTAACAGTCGATCAAGCTCACCCTCGAGAGATTGTGCGATGTGCCTCAGGTCAAAGCCATCTTTGACCGCTTTATATTCTTCATCCGTTAACGGATGTCCAATTATCAGCCGCATTTTTCCTTTGCTTTTAATAATAGATGATATTCCTTGGAGCGCATAAACAAGAAGGGATGACGAAAAGAAACCCACTGCCCGATCATAATTATGAGCAGTTTTTAGAACTGGTAAATAGAAATCATCTAATAAATTATCTTCACCAGAGCGATATGAGTCTTTTATTTTTAGATCAGTTAAATTCAAATGGTTTCTCTATAAACTACAAATCAGACACGCCTGATCCTCAGGATCATCGTCATCTTGTTGTTTAAATATATCCTGCCAGCGAGTTGGACTAACATCATTTGAGGATGCAATAATTCCTTTTTCAGCTCTGCGCTTTTCAGCCTTAGCCACAACCTCATCCAGAGTTCCAGCCTGGCTCCATGTATATGTACCACTACCGACCAAACGCTTATCAGCAACGTCCATATCGTATCGCTCTCGTTGCCTCTCCTCATACTCTTTAGCTTTTTCGAATAATTCAGGATGATTCTCTTTTAAACCCAACCACTCATCTTGTCTTTGAAAAAAGCAAAAATAACAACCAGATCGAGAACGCCATTTGTAATATTCGGGGATGCCTACAGTGTCCTCAAGTAATCTGAAAATATCATCCTTAACTAACCCATCATCTATGAACGGAAATACCGCCTTAATAGTTTCTTTTGAACTGATATAGCCTTCCCTGTTTTCATCAGCTCTTATTCCAACATAGCTTATGACCGGATCGTCTTTAACAAACTGCTCAAAAGGCTTGATCTTCATTGTACGAGTACACCAGCGCTGGCGGGCAGAAGGCAACATGTCGTTATGCACCTTCAACCAATGATCAAATTCTCTTCCAGTACCAAGGCGAACAATCGGTTTGGCTAGGTAGGTCTCAAGCTTGTCTAGAAACTCATAGGCTTCTTTAAGTTCCGCACCTGTATCCGAAAAGAAATACTCGACCTTTTGATGAATTTCTGGGTACTGATCTTTGATATAAATGGCGAGAGCGGCACTGTCTTTACCGCCCGACAAGCCTAAAACATGCCGTACATTATCAGCAGAAGAATTGACTTGTTCTGAAAAGTGACTCATCTCATTTCCCCTCCTGATAATTATTTGTCAGAGTATATTGGTCTTTTGGCCCTTTTTCAGATTCTCGCTTATTAACGAGGAACTCATCGACTACCTGGGCCAAGGCAACTAGCTGCAGCTCTTGAAGCGCCTTATCATTCGATTTCGGAAGTACAGCCTCTAAAGACTCTCTAATAGATTTGGCATGCTCTTCTTTGGTTTTATCAACTGTTACCACCTCATCGATGAAGTCACTGCCTTTTCTCAGTGATTTGAGTAGATACACATCAAAATCACCATCGGCATGCTCTGCAAAACGACGCTCTTCAGCGGCTAACTTAAACAGCTCAGTTAATCTTCTCGATAGTTGGGCTAACTTATAATCGGCCTCGTCCTTATCAGTGTCAGTCCATTTTTGGCTTGGTTTGGACCCTAGAAACATTAAAATGTTCTCGAACCACTGATTATCATCAGTATCGTCTCGATTAATTCTTACTAGCAGTCCCCTTACACCTTTTGCGTCTAGAGTATAATTCTCCAAACCCGCACAGCGGCCCCTACTCTGCTCTCTTAATTTTTCAAGCGCTACTTTCGGATCAAGTCCAAGAGTTTCTGCAAACCTTGACTGCATTCCAGTGACTAAGGTTTGGTGAGCCTGATTAAGTTCCCTGAGAACATCAGTCAGATCTTCCGCAAATCCTTCTATAGCCTTTTCATCATTGACTAGATTTTGGTAACCGAGTGCTTTGGGTAACCCTGTAAAGATTAATCTCTCTGGAGACTTTGATAAGTTAAATGCAGCTCTAACAGCAACAGCTTTGTCGGAAAGGCTGTGTTTTGTTTTAAGGGTATATTCCGGCAGATTGCCCATAAAGCTAGCCAGTGGCTTTGCGATATCCAAAATTGTTTTTGGCTCGGCTCCGCCGCTGATTACCTTGCAGTACTGGTTGAAG
>Ga0206129_10007839_pt1 | contig 10410 bp, 8 predicted proteins | sample Helgoland_Spring_8_FD_148616 | JGI IMG/M metagenome (GOLD analysis project Ga0206129, IMG submission 148616) | Pelagic subsurface seawater microbial communities from Kabeltonne, Helgoland, North Sea - Helgoland_Spring_Bloom_20160502_2 | ecosystem: Environmental > Aquatic > Marine > Epipelagic ...
TAATGGATTAATTTAATATATTTTTAATGGAGAAAATATATTAACTAGAAAAGAATGATTGTATGGTTTGTGTATTCGTTTTAAGATTATTACAATAACGAATATAAAAATCAAATAATAATGATTTGATTTCATCGTTTCGTAATTTTTCAACCTTTTTTTCAAATTTATCAGGTTCTAGTGTTTTTCGAAACCCTTCTATTGCTTCCTTTAATTTTTTTCTTTTGAATAATTTATTTTTAAACGAAGGAATATCTTCTAGTACTAAAGCGAATAATTGTTGCACTGGTTTCATAATTTGATTGGTAATATAATGACCATAATCTAATTTTAATTTTGCGGATTTTATATAATCAGGATGTTCTATTCTATCTCCTTGAAGAGCCTTCTTATTATTACAGATATAGGCAAAAGGTATACGATCGCCATTACCTGGTTTATTGCCTGGATCTCTTGCTCCCATGCGATCTGCTAATACTTTATGTGCGATTGTATCTGGATTTTTATAATGAGAGCGTAATGATTTGGTAATAATTAATTTTTCAATAGGATATTTTTCATCTATTATATTTTGCAAACAGTCTTTTAAAAATTCAATGGCTTTTGCGATATTTTGCTCCTTCATTAATATATCAATAATTCCGCCATATACATCCTTCACGATCGGCGCATTATCTCTTCTCTTTAAAACAATCCCCATACTATTACGTTTACATTTAGTATGATCAAATTCATATAACATGCCTACATAACGTTTTTTTGATAATAAACAAAAAGGTAGAAATGTCTTTTCATATTCTAAATCGTGTGGTTGCTTTAAAAATTTAGAGGCTAATTTTCCGGCTTCCTGTGATAATTCAATGGTAATTTCAAGAGCCTTTTTATTTTTAATAGGAGTTCCATCCATTTCCTTTAAATAAAAGCAAAAGAATACACTATCTGTATCACCATAAATATATTGTGCATTTGTTTTCACTTTGCCATGATTTTTTGTTTCACAAATATTATCTCCATACACCTCTTCAATAACACGTTTTGCATAGGTTAATAATTTTCTACCAGTTGCTGTAGTAGAGGCGGCAACATCCTTTTCATAGAAAGTACTTGTTCTCGCGCCACATTGACCATACAACGAATTTGCTGTTAATTTGATAGACAATTGCCGTTTGTCCAAAATATTTTTCATAAATGGATCGGTTTCTTTTGCCATTAATTTTTTCGTTGCCTTTCTAGATTTTAACAATTCTTCCAATACTGAAGGCATAATTGCCTTTCCTTTTGGATATTGAGCAAATCTACATATTTTATAACCTTTTTTTACTTTAATAGCAGCGGACTTTTCTGTTTTACGAACATATTTAAAAGTATCATAAGTTATATCCACATACTGATATCCTGGTAAATTATCATATTTAAAACTACAGTCGTCATGCTGTTCGCCCCATTCTTCTATTAAATTATTTTTTAAATCATACTCTTTCGTCCATGTTTTACTGGAATGACATAAATTTTCACTTATCATAGATGATGGATATAGTGAACCAAAATCAACAACGCCTACTGGATCTTCAAGATACAAATTACATTTCGGATCTAATACAATTGCTCCTTCATATCCATCATCGAATTCTTTTTTATCTAATACCGGCATGAGTGTATCATTTTCGCTACATTTTTGGGAAATAAAACTAGTTAGTTTAATTCCTTGTCCTCTTAGAACTAGATAAATAATAGGAACACTACAAATTTTGGACATCTCAATAAATCCAGTAATTACATCTAACTTTTTTAATAATTCATGAACTAGGTTGCAATCCTGAATACAATATTTGGCAATGACAGCACGATCGTTGTCGTCACCCTTAGTTTTTTCGAAAATATCTTGAGGTGTAACATCATCCTTTGCCAAACACCATCTTACATTTTTATTCATATCAGGATTTTCAATACTATCTATAGTAAACGTTTGTTTATCTATATCAGTTACTTTGAATTTTGCTCCATCTTTGTAATAATCTACGCTATGACTCGATTCTTCAAAATGAATATATGAACCGATTTCTAATCCTGCCAAATTTTTGCTTTCTATAATAGTTTGATTTGAATTATATTCAATTGATTTTACACCATCTCCTATAAAATAACCAGACACATAATCTAATTTATAGGATGTGAGATTAAAATCTCTTCTGAAATAATTATATAGATCAATTTGAATTCTACCGTCCATTTTAATATAATGTAAATCATGCTGACCGCTAGCAATAACAATACTGGATGTTTCAATAGAAGGTCCTCCTGAAAATGCGTTTGTATCCAAATTTCCACAAACCTTATCATTGTTTCGCGATAATTGTAAAAATTCATATGCGCAATTTGTTTCCAATGCACGTCTGAACATAAATTCATAATCAAAGCCAAATATATTATATCCAATGATAATATCTGGATTCTCCTTTTGAATTATTTTTGTCCACGCACATAGAACCTTTTTTTCAGTATCATATGTTTCTATAACACAATTGGGAGTTTCCTTTGGTGTATTGCATCCATTTATTACTATACAATGATTTAAATATGGTTTAGATTCACCATTTCTAATAAAAGTAGAACCAATAAAAGTAACTTCGTCTCCTTTAACTTTTGGCAATCCACAATTATTTAAAATTGTAGTGAATTCATTTATTTTTTCCTCTCTATTAAAATTATTATTTAATAATAAATCTATGATATGGGTTCCTTCTGAAACATTTCGGGTCGAATGATTGTTTAATTCATCATCACTGTCATCATTATTCATATTGTTAAACATTTTTTCAATATTATTGTCATTTGTATTTTTATCATTTATTAAATTTACTTGGGAATTTAAAATAGTTTCAATAAACAGGAGCAAGGTATGTTCTTCCACCTTTTTCTTTGTATAAATAATTTCAATATCTTCGCAATAATCAAATTCGAATCCACATAAAATATATTTTTTTATATAAGGACGAATATTATTTTCGTTTATTTTATGTTTTTTGATTGCGTCAATGATATTGGTTGCTAATTTTTTATAATTTTTTACAGGTAATGGAAAATCACCATGACTACTATTTGCCTCTATATCAAAACTACAAATCTTATAAGGAACTTGAGTTTCCTTATCAGGTAATGGTTCTATATGATTATAACGAATATTGAATTCGTATGTGCATGTAGTTTCTTTATCGTCATTTTGAGAACATTTTGCCATTGGAAGTTTTATCCATCCTGAAGGACTAATTTTCATAGTATGGAAAAATTTCAATAATGGAGGAATATTGGCTTCATAAATCTGCAAATATTGATGATTTATTTTAAGCCCATAGTCCATAAGTTTTCTCTTCATTTCACCCGTTTTTTTATCTTCATATGAATAATACCACATGTTTTTACCTCGATTAAAAGCACGCGTACTTTTAAATTCGATCTTGAAGAAGTTATAATATTTCCCCCCATCAAAACCATACAATTTCTTTTTCTTCACTAATGAAATATTATAAATTGAATTTGTATAATACTTGCCCATTTTACTCGTTAATTGATTCTTAAAAACATGTTGGTTTTTAATTGTCCAATCATCCGGAATTTTCACATAAAAGAAGGGATGAAAATCGCAAACTTGAATAGAACATGTTTCGCCTAGTTCATTGATACCGAACATTTGGATAATAAATTCAATATTAGGTTCACTTTTAAATTGTTTAGTTTCTTCATCATCGTCCTCTTCTTCTATATAATCATATGGATTAAAATCAAATAATTTAAATTCTTTATATGTAGTCATTTTTTGTATTTTATTATTATATTATTTATATTATATAGACAATCAATTTTTAAATAAATTTTTCATTTATTAAATTTATAATATTGCTCCAATCATTAAATTTATGTTGACGCAATAATATACTATCAGGATACCAACAGGTAATTTTATCAGTTTTCGTCCATCTCCAGTCACATCCCAATGTTAACATTACATAAGTTTTTACATTTAAATTTGCGGATAAATGAACCAACGACGTATCTGTTGAAAATACTCCGTCTACATTTTTTATAATACTTATCGAATCTTCATAACAGTTTGTTCCATTATCTAATATGTTTCCATAATAATCAACATTATATTTTTTTAATATATTGCTTTCTTCAATTGTAATATCCTTTGTGATTACAATCCAGTTAATATTAGATATTTTAAATAATGGTATTGCATTTTTCAGTTCCATTTTTCTATTATATTTTTCATGTGTATTTTGTGAATTACCTTTCCAATTAAAAATGAATGTTTTATTTTTATTACCTTTAATTTTATTTATTATTTGTTGATGTTTTTCTTCACAATTGTAATTAATATTTTCAAATAAAGGCGCGAATAGAATATCTTTATATTCAAAATTTAAGTGTTTCATTAAGGATAATAAATTACAATGATAATCATATTTTCCAATAAAGGATGATTTCAAATATGATATTGTTTTATAATTTGGAATATTTTTAAAACAATCATCAAAAAACCATTTTATATGATCGTTAATAAAAAAAATTATTTTATTATCCTTGTACTTATTACATAAATCGGGTATAAATCTAGAAAACATAAATTTATCTCCTATTCCACCACCATCATATACCAATAATGTTTTCTTTTTATCATTTTCTTTAAAGAACGCCATATTATTACAATTTACATTAGGACCAGTTATATCATTTATTAGATTTAGATAATTATTTGTATATTTTTTATTGGAAAGACAATACGTGGCATATTGTGTTTTACAAAATTTTTTTAACTCTGGCGAAATATTTAATATATCGAGATGATTCATTATATATTCTATTTTTTCACCATACTCATTTTTATAGTTATAAATATTTATAATATTATTGTAGGAAAATATTAAATCAACAAAAAAATTGTCATACACAGTATAATCTGTATATTGTATCATTAATTTATTAAGAATTTCATATGATTTTGTATAATTGCCCTCCATATATAATTGTTTACCATTTTCTAATTTTTGTATACCATTTGTATCAATTATTATTTCATTTTGTTGATTATAACTTTTTTCTTCTATTATTTCAGAATTATATTTAATATTTATTTTTTTTTTTACGGCTGATCTTTTATCATTTGTTTTATGTATAGATTCTGCTATTTTTATATATGTATCATCAAAAATTTTATTTTTACCTTTTTCCCGTATAATATCTTCTAATATCCATAATTTTTGGTTTATATTATGCAACTCATTAAATAATTCATCATTATTATTCACTAGAGGAATTTCCTCTTGGATAGTTTTTAATTCTAATATGATATTTTTCAAAGCTCCTTCATTTTTTATTTTTTTTGATTTAATTTTCAGAATTGTTAATTTATCTACTACTTCACCAAAACCGCAACTTATTTTACAGTTCATAACTATATATATATTTCATATTATTTAATAATTATAGTAATTATACGAAAATTATTAACTTCTAATTTTATTTTTTTTGCAAATATTTTAAAATCCCCAAATCAATAATTCAATCATCAAATTCTCAAATATGGCCTTTTAATAAACTTTGCAAAAATAAAAAATCGCGTTTAGACTGAGTTCCTGCAGAAATCCAAAATATGTAAAATATTTTGTGATGACAAAAAAAAGTACTTTTTTATGAAAAGTATTTAGGAACTTTTTTTATATTCTAATTAGAATACAAATGAATACAAAAAAGGTTCTAAAAAGTTCCACTGAGTTTTGTTGTAAAAAATGTGACTATACTACGAGCAGAGAAAGTCAATATCATAGACATTTATCCACACCAAAACATAAAAGAATACAAAATGATACGCAAAAAGTTCAAGAAAGTTCCGAACATATTTGTAATATTTGCAATAAAAAATATAAATATCATTCGGGGTTATGGAAACATAAAAAATCATGTATATTAGAAAATGATGATATACAAGATATTAATTATAAGGGAATGTTTTTACAGATGATGGACCAAATGAAAAAAAAAGACGAACAAATGGATAAATTATTACCATTAATAGGTAATAATAATAATAATATTAATAATCAAGTTAATATAAATGTATTTTTAAATGAAGAATGTAAAGATGCATTGAATATTAAGGATTTTGTGAATTCTCTTCAATTACAATTAAAAGATTTAGAAAATACAGGAAAATTAGGATTTGTGGAAGGCACAAGTAAAATATTTATCGATGGACTGAATAAATTAGAAATAACGAAACGCCCCATTCATTGCAGTGATATAAAAGAAGAAACTTTATATATAAAGGATAATGATATATGGGAGAAGGAAAATAAAAACAAAGATAAAATGAAAAAAGCCATTGATGAAATCACAGAACAGAATATGAAACAAATGCCAGAATGGGTCAAAGAGAATCCGACATTTGTGAATGACGAAGAATATCTAAAAGTAATATCAAATATCATGAATGTAATGGACCATAATAAACATAATAAACAAAAAGAAAAAATAATAAATAATGTCGCAAAAGAGACACTGATAGATGAATAAAGAATAATATACTCTTAATAATTATAGTTATGTTCATGTAATGATTTACTAACATTTGTTTCGTTCTCGTATACTCCCATCGAAGCATAACCATTGGCCCGACAACGATGTAGTAACAATCCTTGTGCATGAGTTACATTAAAGTCTAGTCCTCTCCACGATTCTAATACGGTGGACTGTAGTGCTCTTCCGTAAGAGAATGTTAAATACCAAGGATAATCGCCATCTTCATTGTTATTTTTAATTTTATTAATTTCATTTAAAACAATACTTGCATCTACTTCAGACATACCTCCTGATAAAAATACAACTCCTGGCATGATAGCAGGAACGCTTTTTTTTAAACTATCAATAGTAGCTTCCGCAATTTTACCATAATCTATTTCGGTTGTATTAGATACACCTTGTCTTACCATATTGGGTTTTAATAATGTGCATTCAATATCAACATTAAATAATTTTAATGCATCATATACATAAGTTAATACAAGTGCCGTTTTTTCATTACAATATTCTATAGAATGATCGCCGTCCATTAATATTTCAGGTTCAACTATGGGAACTAATCCGTTATTTTGACAAATAGAAGCATATCTTGCAAGAACAAAAGAAGAACTTATAATAGAAAGATCAGATGGTAAATTGTTATCGGAGTCAATTTTTAATACAGAACGCCATTTAGCAAATCGTGCACCAGCTTCATAATATTTTTTACATCTAACCTCTAAGTCATCTAATCCTTGAGTAATAGATTCGTCGTGTTCATTATATAATGATTTGACACCCATATCTACTTTAATACCTACAGCAATACCATTATCTATTAACGGTTGAATCAGTTTTGTACCATCTTCTTTAACATCAAATAACGTTTCTTCGTAGGTGATAACTCCTGATATATGTTCGTTTAAATTGGGCGTTGTAAATAATAAATCTCTATAATTAACTCTATTTTGGTGGGTATTTTCAACATCAATATTTTTAAATCTTTTTCCTATTGTTCCCGTGCTTTCATCCGCAGCTAAAATACCCTTACCATTAGTGCATATAGTTTTAATTGTTGCTAACAATTCTGTTTTATTCATAGTTATATTATTATCACATAAATTTAATTATAATAATAATTTCATTATTATAATTATATTAAGAATGATTTTTTTTTGTAATTTTATGTTTATTTCGGTGTTTCTTTGTTTTTCTATTATGTTGTTTATTAGAGGTAGGATCTAACATTTTTAATAAATTATCAAATAAATTATCATCTACATCGTTATATTGTATGGATTCATAACTATTTTTTTTATAATTAGGAGTAGTAAAAAGTAATCCACCAGGAACTGCTAAATCAGAAAAAATAGAAGTGCTGACATTTTCACCTCCAGATTGTTCTTTATTTGATGAAATAATGGGACTACGATTATGATTTAATAATATTGAGTTAACAGAATATCCCCCACTCATTATTTGGCCGTTTTCTTTATAAATAACAAAATCTTCAGCGGTTAAAGCTTCGTTCATATAAAATAATAGGATATTAATTAATGATTATAAAACCGCTTTATTTCAGAAATTTCCTTTTTTTCACGTTTGTCTTTAATATATTTCATAATTTGAGTTACTTGAGAGGATTCATTAATGATATTAGATAAACATGTTTCTATAAATTTTAGTGTTAAAGGTTGTGTTACTTTGGTTTGTGCAAATTTCAATTTTCCATCAGAGATTGCAATACTTGCATTGGTTAGTTTATTTGTTTCAATATATATATTAAGATCCTCTAATAAATCATTTTTTTCTTCACGTAATTCCTTTGATTTTTCATTTAATATTTTTAACTGATTATCAATCGCGACCCATTTTTGAATATCTTTTTCAAAACCACCATTCATTTTTATTAATATATAATAATAAAAATTAATGTCTAAATAAATTTATATTTTTTAATTATTTTATAGTATAAATGATTATAGTATAAAATTATCTAATGTTTGCGAGATTTGCGTCCTTTGCGTCCTTTGCGAGATTTGCTTCCTTTGCGGGATTTGCGTCCTTTACGAGATTTACGAGATTTTTTACCACCTTTTAATCTAAGAAATTTTGTTCCTTTGCTCATTATTTTTCTTCCTTTACCAGGTCTATAATAAGTATTTAAAGCTAATAATGCTAAAGGGACAGCTGCAGTTCCAACAACTGATCCGGCTTTGCGCGATCTTCTTCTACGTCCACCTTTTAAACTACGAACCTTGTGATTGGTAGTTTTACGACAGTAAGTTTTTCTTGATCCTGATTTAGTCTTTTTACATCCTTTGGCTACTCTGCATGTACGAGTAAGGCCTCTGCAACGAGAGGTTTTAACACGTCTTCTATAACTAACTCTTCTGGATTTAAGTTTTCTTGTTTGGGCTCTGGTTTGTACCATCTTATATTATAAGTTAAGAAAAAATTATAATGTTTTAGATAAATTACTCTTATTACGCATTAATAAAATAAACATGCCTAAATTAAGTAGAAAACTTACCATTACAAATAGAATCGAAATATAAATGTATGGATAAATATCTCTAAATATCATATTAATTAATGGTTTAAATATTTCTAAGATAGAATCATTTACTTCTTTGTCTTTTAAAAGATTTAAACATTCTTTATAAAAATCGTTTTTCATTATATTAAATAAAATATAGATTATAAATTACTTATTTTTGCGTGTTATTTATTTCTAAAAAATATTAAGAAAATGTAATGGACATAATAAGTTTTCCTAATAACGATTTTAAATTTGAACAATTAACTTTAGGGGTACCCAGCGGATTACAAGGAGGATCCTATTTTACAAAAATATATAACAATGATGGTAAGGTATATCTGCAGTCTCCAAGTTGTTTAACTAAACAAGGTGTAATTAAAACAGGTAAAAAAATGTATGTAGATTTAATGTTTACACCGGATAATCAAAATATATTAAGTTGGTTTGAAACTTTAGTAGAAAGGGTACAATCATTAATATATGAAAAAAGAAATTTATGGTTTCATAATGAGATGGATTTAGAAGATATTGAAGGGGCATTTACAACACCAGTAAGAACATATAAAAGTGGTAAATTTTATTTAATAAGAGCAAATATTAATGCAAATAATTTTCATGTTTATGATGAAGATGAAAATCCAGTAAATATTGAAAGTTTGAATGATAGTAATAATAAAATTATTCCATTAATTGAAATATTAGGAGTGAAATTTACTAGTCGTAGTTTTCAACTCGAAATATCGTTAAAACAAATCATGGTTATTCAAGAAAAAAACATATTGAATAATTGTTTAATAAAAAGAAATAATTTAAATCAAGATAATAAAATTAAAACAAATAATAATTCTATTCTAGTTGACAATGAGAAAATAAATGATGAACAAAATGTAGATGAACAAAATGTAGATGAACAAAATGTAGATGAACAAAATGTAGATGAACAAAATGTAGATGAACAAAATGAGAATGATTTAGAATTAAATGAAAAAATAAAAGATGAAGAAAATTTAGAAAATTTAGAAAATTTTGATAATAATAATAATAATAATAATAATAATAATGAAATTGATAATGATGATAATATTGATAATGATGAAAATGATAAAATTGATGAAATTGATGATAATGTTGAAATTTTAGACAACACTTATAATTTAGAAGAAGTAGATATAAATTGCAATGATGAAGATCAATTAATCAATTTAAAAAAACCCAACGAGGTATATCATGAAATTTGGAAAGAAGCTAGAAAAAAAGCAAAAATGGCTAGAAAAGCTGCCATTAATGCATATTTAGATGCCAAAAACATA
>Ga0206129_10007843_pt1 | contig 10404 bp, 10 predicted proteins | sample Helgoland_Spring_8_FD_148616 | JGI IMG/M metagenome (GOLD analysis project Ga0206129, IMG submission 148616) | Pelagic subsurface seawater microbial communities from Kabeltonne, Helgoland, North Sea - Helgoland_Spring_Bloom_20160502_2 | ecosystem: Environmental > Aquatic > Marine > Epipelagic ...
GATAGCCCCATCCAAAATTTGGTTATTACCAATGCGCTCTTGCAAGCGAATATTTTCTAATCGAAGAAGCTCTGTCTCCGCGCGTTGCGTCTCTAGCTCTTCACTGAGGTTGCGATTCTGCAGATCAAGTTCGATGGCGGCGCCCGATACACGCTTAATCTCCATAAGCTCTTCTTGGGTGGCTGTCAGTTCTGTACGAAGTGCCTGTGCAGCATCTCCTGCTTCATAGGCTTCACTTGCGGTCACGGACAACGAGGCTCGCATCTTGTCCCGCTCAGCTTTCACCTCTGCGAGTTGTTCTTCAAATTGCGTCAGAAGCATGGCGGAAGGCGGATCAGTCTGAATAAACTGCGTACGCATCCAGCCGCGAGTGCCGCCAGGTGTCTCCACTTCAGCCCACTCGCCGTTTTCAGTGCGTTGGAATTCAGTAATGGCCGTGCCCGACGAGATGCCTTTATGGATGATTCGATACTCACTGCCTGCGCCACTTCGCATGGGGACAAAAAGCTTGTCGCTAACGTAGCGAGTGTCCTGACTGAAGCTGGTCGCGGGGGCCAGCAGTCCAGTAATAAGTACAAGGATCGTAAGGGGTGGGCAGTACTTCAAAAACGGCATTGCATTCTCCTGACCGTAGTCGGATTAAGGATGGAATTCAGTCTCAACCGAACCCTGTTTCGAGTTTTTCTTTAGCGAGGGGCTGATCATCAGCACAGTGACCACCATGATAAACAGGGTAAAGCCAATACTCGAGTAGAGTTTATAGGCGACCCATGTGGATTCCTCGAATCGATACGCGACAACAAGGTTGAGCGCGCCAACGACCGTAAAGTGCGCCACCCAGACCCAGCAAACCCGCGACCAAACGGCGCTCGGAAGCGACAGCTGTGAGCCCATGATTCGTTCGAGTAAATTCCGGTGCCCAATAAACTGAGAGCCTGCGAAGGCGATCGCCATCCCCCAATTAATAATACTAGGTTTCCATTGAATAAATAGCTCATTTCGTAGCAGGAGCGTCGCTCCTCCAAAGACTATAACCATAGCGCTGGTCCAAAGCAGACGCTTTTCGAGCTCACCGGAAATGAGCCATACCAGGGGCAGTTGGAGCAACGTGGCGGCGATTAAGACGCCCGTGGCAGTAAAAATACCGTCGATCGTGTAGCTGACGTCGGCAATGTCAACGGTCTGGCCATCCATTTGATAAACGGCAAAGAATAGGATGATGGGTATAAACTCAATAATTTGTTTCATGAAAGCTTCCGAGGCGGACGTCAGATGACAGGCAGTATGGTCGATCTCTGTTACGCTAGGCAGTCTAAACCAAACGTAGAGTGTAGTGACCTTGTTGATTGACTTCCACACGCATACTAACGCCTCTGACGGTGAATTGGCGCCGGCAGTGTTAATTGCGCGAGCACGCGAGGCGGGTATCGCTGCTTTAGCGATCACCGATCACGATACGCTCGCAGGTTACCACGCTGCGCAAACGGCTGATCTTTCCGGCATTGAGCTTGTCCCGGGCGTTGAGATTTCCTGCGTCTGGGGCGGCACTACGATTCATGTGGTGGGTTTGGGTTTTGATCCAGCCGCGCCTGCGATGGTGGCGATACTGCAACGTTTAACCTTGGCCCGTAACGAACGTGCAGTAAAAATTTCTGAGCGTTTGGGTGCACGCAACATTCCTGGGGCGCTTGAGGGTGCTCAGGCTATCGCTGGGGATTCGCAGATCGGCCGGCCGCATTTCGCACAGTGGATGGTAGCCGAAGGGCATGTTAGCAGCATGAATAGCGCTTTCGATAAGTACTTAGGCCAAGGCAAGATCGGTGATGTTAAAACGTTTTGGCCAACGCTTGAGTCTGCTGTCACCACTATCGTCGAATCCGGCGGGATGGCGATACTTGCGCATCCTCTAAAGTACAAATTCACTCGAATGAAGTTAAATGCCTTGTGCCAAGATTTTAAAGCGCTTGGTGGTGTTGCTCTGGAGATTTTGAATGGGCGCCAAACCGACGATGAAACAGCGCGCCTAAAGCAGTTGGCTGGTCAGTGTGGTTTACAGGCATCAGCGGGGAGTGATTTCCACCGAGACTGGCAATATGGCGCTGCACTTGGCGTCGAGGCTGCGATTGCGGGGGATATGCCTGCTGTATGGGAGACGCTGCTATGAGTCAGTTTTTTGCCGTTCACCCTGAAAATCCCCAGGCGCGGTTAATCAGCCAGGCAGCGGCGATTATCCGAAAAGGTGGGGTGGTCGCCTACCCAACCGACTCTGCTTATGCGCTGGGTTGTCACATTGGTGATAAACAGGCCATGGAGCGCATTCGTCGCATCCGTAAGCTAGATGTCGACCATAATTTCACCTTGATGTGTCGAGATCTCTCGGAGCTTGGCACTTATGCGCGAGTCGACAATACCGCCTATCGATTGATCCGACATAAAACGCCGGGCCCTTTTACGTTTATTTTGGAAGCTACTGGAGAGGTCCCTCGCCGGTTGCTCCACCCCAAGCGAAAGACGGTGGGCTTACGTGTGCCCGATAACGCTATTACGCAAGCCTTACTCGCGGACTTGGCGGAGCCTATGTTGAGCGTGACGTTGATCATGCCGGGTGATGAATACCCGCTGAGTGACCCGTATGATATTCGAGAGACGCTCGAACACGAGGTCGATTTGGTGATTGATGGCGGTTATTGCGGCCTAGAACCGACGTCAGTGGTGGATATGACAGGTGATTCCCCTCAGATTTTACGTGAAGGCTTAGGCGATGTTTCTGATCTATAGAGGGGGTCTGCCCCGTTCTTTTAGAGGTCTGTCCTGTTCTCATAGGGCTCCGGCCCGATCTTATAAGGGGGTCGCGTATTGCCCGTCATCGGGTATAATCCGCCAGTGAATCAGACGCCTCCAGAAATGATCGAACACCCCCCCGAGCCCATCGAGCAGGAGACTGCGCCGGTTGCTACCTTGCGTCCTTCAGAAGGCGTAGAGCGACGAGAGAATACGCCTCAGCAAGGCGAGATGCCGTTCGCCATTGTTATGGGCGAGGCCATGACGGAGCTGCCCAAGGATTTGTACATTCCGCCCAGGGCCTTGGAGGTCATTCTTGAAGCGTTTGAGGGACCTCTCGATCTACTGTTGTACCTGATCAGACGTCAGAACCTCGATATTCTCGAGATCGATGTGTCCGCGATTACAGAGCAATACATGCATTACGTTGAGCTCATGGATGCTATGCAGTTTGAGCTGGCAGCCGAATATTTATTAATGGCAGCGATGCTTGCCGAGATCAAATCTCGGATGCTTTTGCCTCGTTCAAAAGAAGAGGACGAAGAAGAGGAAGATCCTCGCGCTAACTTGATTCGACGCCTACAGGAATATGAGCGCTTTAAGAAGGCCGCAGAGGATATCGAAGCGCTGCCACGACTCGAGAGAGACACATGGGTCGCCACCATTGAGCCACCCGATCTACACCGTGAACGCCCCTTGCCTGAGCTGGACATGAAAGAACTTTTACTTGCTCTCGGCGAAGTGTTAAAGCGTGCGGATATGTACGAGAGTCATCATATTGAAAGGGAATCGCTGTCGACCCGAGAGCGTATGTCCGATGTTCTCGAAGCGCTGCGCGAGAAGAAATTTGTGCCCTTTGTGGCTTTGTTTAAGGTCGAGGAAGGGCGGCTAGGTGTGGTGGTCACCTTTTTAGCGTTAATGGAATTAATCAAGGAATCACTGGTGGAGATCGTGCAGACCGAGGGCTTCGGCCCGATTCACGTAAAGGCGAGAACGGAATAATGTCTGAGACGGGGTTAGTACACATTGTAGAAGGCGCTCTGATGGCAGCGGGTGAGCCGCTGTCAGTTAAGCGTCTATCGCAGCTGTTTGATGAGTTCGAGCGACCGACTGATGAAGACATCAGTAGTGCGTTGGAGGAAGTGGCTGAGCGCTGTGAGGGGAGAGGCTATGAGCTGGTTCGCGTGGCCAGTGGCTTCCGCTTTCAAGTGCGGCAGAATCTGGCGACATGGGTGGGGCGACTTTGGCAAGAACGGCCTCAACGCTACTCACGCGCCTTGCTTGAGACCCTGTCGCTCATTGCATATCGACAGCCCATAACCCGTGGGGAGATTGAAGAGATCCGAGGCGTCGCGGTGAGCTCTAATATTGTCAAAACCCTGCACGAGCGAGAGTGGGTTCGTGTTGTTGGGCATCGTGACGTGCCAGGTCGCCCTGCGATGTATGCGACCACGCGCCAATTTCTCGATTATTTCAATTTAAAGTCGTTAGAAGATCTGCCCCCCCTCGCCGAGATTAAAGAGCTCGACAATTTGAACGGCGACCTAGGGTTGAGTGTTCCCGATGCAGACGCACTAGGACAAGCGTCTGAAGGTTCCGATACAGCGTCTGATTATGCTGTATCGACGGATACACTGGTGGACCGCGAGGAATCTGACCCCGCTATAGAGTCAGATCTAGACGAAGGTGCGAGCGTCGAGCCATCCGGCGACAATGATGTTGAGGCCGAACAAGTAGAGTACCGCCCAGAGGGTTCAGACTATGAACCTGAGCAATCACACGCTGCGGAAGCGTCGATAGAGGAATATTCGAGTGAAGAACTCGCAGAAAAGCAAGACACCGAAGAAGCAAGCGAAGACGATAGTCAGCGCTGAGCTTCAAGAGCGCGAGCTACAGCCCGGCGAAAAGGTTCAGAAGGTTTTAGCCCGTGTGGGTCTGGGCTCTCGTCGAGAAATGGAGCGCTGGATAGAAGCTGGGCGTGTCGAGCTTGATGGGAAGCAGGCCAAGCTGGGCGACAGAGTCAGCGCCGAGCAAGCCATTAAGGTAGACGGTAAGCCTGTTGAAATCAGTGCCGGTGAAAAAGTGCGCTGTTTGCTTTACCACAAGCCCGTTGGTGAAGTGTGTTCGCGAAAAGATCCTGAAGGCCGGCGTACGGTTTTCGATTCGTTGCCGGCACTGAAGTCTGGGCGCTGGATCGTCATCGGGCGCCTCGACTACAACACGTCTGGGCTGCTGTTATTCACTACTGACGGTGAGCTTGCTAATTCCCTCATGCACCCATCGAGCATGATTGAGCGCGAATACTTAGTTCGCGTAATGGGTAATGTGAGTCTCGAAATCATCAATACCCTGCGTGAAGGAGTCATGCTCGATGACGGTCCTGCGCGTTTTACCGATGTTGTCGATGGTGGCGGTGAGGGGATCAATCGATGGTTTTATGTGGTTCTCATGGAAGGTCGCAATCGCGAAGTTCGCCGGCTTTGGGAATCACAAGGGCTGACAGTCTCGCGCCTTAAGCGCGTTCGCTACGGCAATGTTTTCATACCCCCTAAGCTCAAAAAGGGTGAGTGGATGGAACTCCCTAATAAGGACGTGGAAGTACTTTACGGTATGGCAGGCATGCCACCGAAGGGCGCCCAAGTGCTTAACCCTAAAGAACAGGAAAAGCTTGATCGGCTCTCTAAAAAATCAGGTCGAAAGGCGAATCGTCGCATGTTCGAAGGGGACGATAAATTCGTCCGCAGGAAGAAGCGATAGCGGCTCGAGCTCAGGATTGAACAGAGAGCGCCTGACCATTGAGCGCGGCGCTGTCGTCGCTCATTAAGTAAAGCCAGGCGCTCACAAGCGCCTCGGGATCTGGGTTAGTAGTAGGTGGTTCGGCGGGGTAGGCCATACGACGCATTGCGGTATTAATAGCCCCTGGATTTAAGCTGTTTACGCGTATTTTCGTTGTATTGGTAAGTTCATCTGCAAGTACCTGCATCATCCCTTCGGTAGCGAACTTTGATGTGGCGTAGGCTCCCCAAAATGCTCGTCCCTTACGCCCCACGCCAGAACTGGTAAACACCACCGATGCCTCGGGGGCCGCATGTAGCAGCGGCAACATGACTTGGGTGAGCATAAAGGGTGCATTGACATTGACTTGCATAACTTGGTTCCACGTCGCGACGCTGGTCTGAGCCATTGACTTGCGGTCACCTAAAATACTCGCGTTGTGCACTAGGCCGTCTAGTTTGTCTATGCTGCTTCCCAGTTCCTGGCCCAATTCGCAGAGAGCATCGTGGCTCACTTGGCTAAGGTCGCAGGGAATAATTCCGGGCGTCACAAGTTCTTCGGTCATAATCGTGTCATAGACCGTCTCTAGTTTTTTCTCCGTGCGGCCAAGCAGCAACACCTCAGCACCGTGTCTCGCGCAGGCGAGGGCAACCGCTTTGCCTATACCGTCGCCCGCGCCGGTAATTAGAATGGTTTTGCCGTTAAGCTCATCGGCAGCTGGGTGCCAACCCTCTGGAACAAAAGTCACTAAATCATCCTCATAATCATGCCTGCTAGTTCTTCACTTGAGCTGGCAAGCGCGTCGGCTTCCCACTGTGCAGGATCGTCGCCATCTTCAATATAGCCATAGCTCGCTGCGATGGTGAAGCAGCCGGCGGCATTGCCCGCCTCAATATCGCGTTTGTGATCGCCTATGTACAGGGAGTGTTCGGGTCGCGCGCCTACATTGTGGCAGCTCAGTAAAATAGACTCTGGATGTGGTTTTGCATGGGTAACATCGCAGGGTGTTACTAGGCTGTTCGTTGGCGGCTGAAAATTCATCGCAGCCATAAGAGGTTCTGCGTAGCGGCGAAACTTATTAGTGGCGACGCCCCAAGGGATACCCGCATCGTGCAGCTGTTGCACAAGTTCATGCATTCCCTGATAAGGCAATGCACTGGTGCCGAGAATGCGTTCATAGTGCTCTAAAAATTCCAAGCGAAGCTGCTCATGGTCTGCGGTTTCTGGCTCGCTGCCAAGTGCTAGCGTCACCAGTGCACCCGAGCCGTTGGACACACTTTTTCGTACCTGTTCATTGGGCAGTGGAGGCAATCCACGCTGACTTCGCATGAGTTGCACCACGCGTATGAACTCGTCTGCCGTATCAATAAGTGTGCCGTCTAGATCGAAAATGACGGCCTCAGGTTGGCAAGTGAAGCTTTTCACGTAAAAAGCCTCTCTGTTATGCCGCGGGTTTCACGGCGCGGACCATGTAGTTGACCGAGACGTCATTGGAGTTCAAGCGATAGTGTTTTGTGATTGGGTTATAGGTTAATCCTGTCATGTCAGTGAGTTGCAAGCCCGCGTCACGAATCCATCGCCCCAGCTCAGAGGGGCGTATAAATTTACTGTATTCATGAGTCCCTCTTGGCAGCATGTTTAACACATACTCGGCCCCCACAATGGCGAAGGCAAAAGCCTTAGGATTGCGATTTATCGTTGAAAAAAATAAATGTGCTCCTGGTTTGGCGAGTGCTGCGCAGGCTGCAATCACCGCCGATGGGTCAGGCACGTGCTCAAGCATCTCCAGGCAGCACACGACGTCGTAATGGCCTGGCTCGCGCTCTGCGAGCTCCTCAGCCGTGATTTGTTCGTAGTCAATGTCAAGTTCGCTTTCAAGGCGATGAATTTTTGCTACGTTCAAAGGTGCCTCACCCATGTCGATGCCTTTCACTTTGGCGCCACGCCAAGCCATGGCCTCGGCTATTAAGCCGCCGCCGCAGCCGACATCGAGTAGTTGCTTAGTGTCTACGTGGGCGAAATCGTCAATCCAATTGGCGCGCAAAGGATTGATATCATGTAGCGGCTTAAATTCGCTGGTAGGGTCCCACCAGCGAGAAGCCAAAGCTTCGAACTTGGCTATTTCTGCATCGTCGACATTACGCTGAGTCATTGGGGGTTGTTCTCCTGGTGGTGGGCGTTGTTTTCACTGCTTCGCTGCGCCCGAAAAGCTAATAACTGGTCTCGCCAAGTATTGGCTCTCGACGTGATAGTAGCCACTGAAAGGGTGGTTAGTTGCCGGTCGACCACTAACGGTTTTCCGGCGACCCAGCTGTGGGTCAGTTCGGCGCCTGAGGTGGCATATACAACATGTGACAGCACGTTATTGACGGGCTGCAAGGCAGGGTCGTCGAGTCTCAAGGCGATCATATCGGCCTGCTTGCCAATTTCGAGAGAACCAATGTCATTGTCTAGTCCGAGTGCCTTTGCACCGTTAATGGTCGCCATTTCTAGTGCAGTTGCTGCCGATATGGCGGTGGACTCACTATTTTCGAGCTTGGCTATGAGCGCTGCTGCCTGTATCTCGGCAATCATATTGATTCGATTATTGCTGGCTGCGCCATCGGTTCCTAGGGCTACGTTAATGTCGCGGTCGAGTAATCGCTGCGTGGGGCAGATGCCCGACGCGAGCTTCATATTCGATCGAGGGCAGTGAATAACATGAGCCCCTGTTTGCTCGAGAATATCGAAGTCACCCTCGGACAGTGCCGTCATGTGAACACATTGGCTTCGAGGGCCCAGCATGCCAAGTCGATTAAGCTGCTCTATGGGTCGCTCACCCAGATTTTCTACCGACATCTGAACTTCGCCGCGGGTTTCATGCAAATGAATCTGCACAGGCGCATCTAACTCATTCGCGAGGGTAGCGACGCGTTGCAGCGTTTCTTCACTCACTGTGTAGTTTGAATGAGGTCCAAAGCCAATTTCGATGCGCTCATGATTACGATAGGTATCACGCAGCGCGAGTCCTTTGGCGAGGTATTCCTCAGGGTCGCGAGCCCAGGCTGTTTGTACGTCGATGACAGGGAACACTAACTGCGCTCTGAGGCCTACGAAATCAGCGCGCTCTGCCGTGACGTCGGGATAAAAATACATGTCGCTGAAGGTGGTGGTGCCACCCAGCAAAAGCTCTGCGAGCGCTAGATCGGTGCCGTCGCGAACATAATCTTCCGATACGAAGGCTGTTTCTGCAGGCCAAATCTCGCCGAGCCACGTCATCAGTGGCTGGTCGTCCGCATAGCCGCGCAATAAGGACATGGCGGCGTGGCCGTGGCAGTTAATGAGTCCGGGTAATAGAACGTGTTGCGGTAACTCAATGTGCCGTTTAGCTTCAAGCTTCCTGCCTTCACTGCTTGGGCAAATGTTGACAATGCGGCTGTCGGTGACCACAACGCAGTGATTTACAAGGACCGTATCCCGCGGCACGACGGGCACGATCCACTCTGGGTACAGGATGTAATCGATGTCAGACATGGGTGTTTCCTTGGGGTGTGGGCGCAGTATAACGTGTCGTGAGAAATCCTGTGTCGTACGTAGCCCGATTGGCTCTAATTTGGTACTATCAGGGCGTTAGAAAAAACCACTTTATTCCTCCCAGCGAAGCAGGCCGAATGGCAGATACTCCAAAAGATATTGCTCGAGAAGTTCTACCCGTCAGTATTGAGGACGAACTGAAACAGTCGTACATGGATTACGCGATGAGCGTCATCGTAGGGCGTGCCCTACCAGACGTTCGCGACGGCTTAAAACCCGTCCACCGGCGCGTATTATTCGCCATGAACGAACTCAACAACGATTGGAACAAACCGTATAAAAAGTCGGCGCGTGTAGTCGGTGACGTGATTGGTAAATACCATCCCCACGGCGACTCTGCGGTTTACGACACAATCGTACGAATGGCGCAAACGTTTTCCTTGCGGTACACCCTCGTAGATGGCCAGGGCAACTTTGGCTCGATCGATGGTGATAACGCTGCAGCGATGCGTTATACCGAAATACGCATGCGCAAAATTGCCCATTCGCTGCTTGCCGATTTAGAAAAAGAAACCGTCGACTTCGTCGACAACTACGACGGTACCGAGCGCATTCCGGTCGTTATGCCAACCCGAGTGCCGAATCTATTGGTCAACGGCGCGTCAGGTATTGCTGTTGGAATGGCGACTAATATTCCGCCTCACAACCTGCGGGAAGTGATTGCGGGCTGTATCGCGTTGCTAGACAACCCTGAAATTACCGTCGATGGACTGATGGAGTACATTCCCGGCCCAGACTTCCCAACAGGCGCCATTATTAACGGGCGCGCGGGTATATTGCAGGCATATCGTACTGGTCGTGGTCGAATTTACGTGCGTGCGCGTGCCGAGGTAATTACCGACGAGGCCAAAGGCAAAGACACCATCATCATTCACGAAATCCCTTACCAGCTCAATAAAGCGCGTTTAATCGAGCGAATCGCAGAGCTGGTTAAAGAGAAGAAGATAGAAGGTATCACCGAGCTTCGAGACGAATCCGACAAAGACGGTTTGCGAGTCGTTATCGAGCTTCGCCGCGGTGAAATGGGCGACGTTGTGCTGAATAACCTTTATTCACAGACGCAACTGCAATCGGTAGTCGGCATTAATATGGTGGCTTTGGTTGACGGTCAGCCTAAGCTGCTTAACCTCCGCGATATGATTGAGGCGTTTGTTCGCCATCGTCGTGAGGTGGTTACTCGACGTACCGTTTACCTTTTACGCAAGGCTCGAGAGCGAGGTCATGTCCTTGAGGGATTGGCGATAGCGCTTGCGAACATTGACGAAATTATTGAGT
>Ga0206129_10007855_pt1 | contig 10392 bp, 8 predicted proteins | sample Helgoland_Spring_8_FD_148616 | JGI IMG/M metagenome (GOLD analysis project Ga0206129, IMG submission 148616) | Pelagic subsurface seawater microbial communities from Kabeltonne, Helgoland, North Sea - Helgoland_Spring_Bloom_20160502_2 | ecosystem: Environmental > Aquatic > Marine > Epipelagic ...
ACAAAATATTCTGCTGCTGCAATCCATAGTTTTACCTCATCTCTATTAGAGCCAGCCATAAAAGGAACATTTTTAATATATTTAGTATCTTTTAATGCTTTTTCTAAGCCAACTTTTGGGATTACGATTCCATCATTAGTCAGCAAGGGAACTTCTAGGTTAGATTTATCAGAATAATCACTAAAAAATTCTTTTGCTGTTAGTGAATATAATTCTTTATTTAATTCTGAGGAAGAGATTTTTTCTGAATTTGGTATAAGTCTCTTTACAACTTCATTACTTGTATGGTTAAAGGTTGGATTGTCGATATGATTTATATATGCATGTTTTTTAGATACAGAGGTCGTATACCCGGATTGGGAAATAGCCTTATGGAAAAGTCCCTTAGCTTGCGGTGCGACTATTAGAGAGAGAACGTTATGACCTCCTGCAGATTCTCCAAAAATAGTAATATTATTGGAGTCGCCTCCAAAAAATTCTATATTATTTTTAACCCACTTAAGCGCTTCAATTATATCAAGTGTCGCAAAATTTGAGGTTTTATCGATACCTTCATGCTGATCTTGAATTGCTGGATGGGTAAACCAACCAAAGGCACCTAACCGATAGTTAATTGTAACAACAATAACATCATGTCTATTAACCATTTTTGAAAAATTATATATATCTTTAAGTCCTGACGTATTTCCTCCACCATGTATCCAAAACATTACTGGAAGTAATTGAGGTGAACTCTGTTTAGGCACTTTAATATCTAAATATAAACAATCTTCAGTTCCAGTTAAAATGTCTGAACCAGAGGCTCCTCCCATTGATGAGGGCTCTTGAACGCAGTGATTACCATTTTGTTTGTATATGATATTATTTTTTGCTATCAGCTCTCTTGGGGCCTTCCACCTTAGCATGCCTACTGGTGGAATTGCATACGGTATGTCATCAAAATTTACTACTTTATTTTTAGCATACCCTTGAATACTTCCTGAACTTGTCTGAATAAAATTTTTTTCTTTATCTGCATAACTACTTAAAGAAAATAGAGATAATAAAATTAAGATATAAAAATATTTATTTGGCATAATGTTAATTTTAAGTAAGTATAAATTATATATAACTTTTTATGAAGCTACACGGGATGTAGCGCAGCCTGGTAGCGCACTACACTGGGGGTGTAGTGGTCGTCGGTTCAAATCCGGCCATCCCGACCATTTATTAATTTAAAATAGATTTAACTTTATTTGAGGCTTTAAATGCAAGTTTTTTTGAAGCTAGAATTTTAAATTCTTCTTTTGTTTTTGGATTTCTGCCTATTCTAGCCGGACTTTTATGTAAATAATAAGTTCCGAATTTGGGTATCTTTATTTTCTTTCTTTTGTTTTCTTTGATTAATTCTAGGAATGCATTCAGGAATAAATTACTTGTTTTAGATGAAAAAAGGGCTTTGGAAGAGATATTTTTGAGAATATCTTTTTTTCCAAAGCCCATATATAAGAACAGTCTATCAGTCTATATTAGTTGCCTGAATCTACTGTTGTGTTTGTAGCAGTACCAGTTCCTGTACCTGTACCTGTACCTGTTCCTGTACCAGTTCCTGTATCATCATCAACACCGCCAACATCTCTTACCTGGACGGTGATGTCTTGTGTAGTAAAGATGTTTTCACCAAGAGAAGAGGTAGCTTTAACTGTAGCGGTAAAGTTCATCGTTGTACCAGTTGTATAGCCATCTAATGTTGGAATTCCAGTTTGTGTACACGTAAAGTTTGTTTGATCACTTTCACAATCTAAGGTTGAATCATTAGCAAACGCATTTCGACTTGATTGAATATCAATAGCATCAGGTATTTGTAGATCGTAATCAGGAGCCTTATCAAAGGATAATGCACCACCGGCTGTTACTTGAAGCTGCGGAGGTACGTACTGGCCTGTTCCTGAGAATCCGCCACTTGATGTCTCCCCAATAGTGTAAGTGATAGTTACAGAAGGAGGAGCATCAGCAATAACTGCTGTAATATTTCCAACTTCCGTTACATTTTCGTCAACTACAAATGTTGATGAGGATGTAAATACTGGGAAAGTGTTATCAGGAGTATCTAATGTAGTGGCTGTGCCTGTTCCTGTTCCTGTACCTGTACCTGTTCCTGTGCCTGTATCGTCATCAACACCGCCAACATCTCTTACCTGGACGGTGATGTCTTGTGTTGAATCGTTACCAGAAGCGTCGGTGGCTGTAACTGTTGCTGTGAAGTCCATCGTTGCACCAGTTGTATAGCCTGATAATGTCGCTGTTGTTTTTGTTACTGTACCGAAAGCATCAGGATCTGCATACAACTGAACATCAGGTATTTGTAGATCGTAATCAGGAGCCTTATCAAAGGATAATGCACCACCGGCTGTTACTTGAAGCTGCGGAGATACGTATTGGCCTGTTCCTGAGAATCCGCCACTTGATGTCTCCCCAATTGTATAGGTGACAGTATCTTTATCAGTTGCAGTAATATTTCCAACTACTGTTATATTTTCGTCAACTACAAATGTTGATGAGGATGTAAATACTGGAGCTACTGTATCAGTAACATTAACAGTTCTTGTTGCTGTTCCAGAATTTTCTGAAGCATCTGTAGCAGTGTACGTTAATGTATATTCGCCTACTGTATCTGTATCGACAGTTCCAGAAGTAACCACTTCAACTTCTCCAGATAAATCGGTTGCAGTTGCACCAGCATCAGTATAAGTAGCGCCTAATTCTGTAGTTGCAGGATTATCACCTGTTACAGTCACTTCCGGTTCAGTTGTATCAACAACATTAACAGTTCTTGTTGCTGTTCCAGCATTTCCTGAAGCATCTGTGGATGTGTATGTTAGTACGTATTCGCCTACTGTATCTGTATCGACAGTTCCAGAAGTAACCACTTCAACTGCTCCAGATAAATCGGTTGCAGTTGCACCAGCATCAGTATAAGTAGCGCCTAATTCTGTAGTTGCAGGATTATCACCTGTTACAGTCACTTCCGGCATAGTTGTATCAACAACATTAACGGTTCTTGAGGCTGTAGCAGTGTTACCATCTTTGTCAGTAGCTGTGTATGAAATTACGTATGATCCGACTACACCGGTATTAACTGAACCAGATGTGCTAACAGAAGTTGAACCATGAAAAGCATCTATTGCAATTGCTCCTTCGTCTGTATATGTTGAACCTAGTTCAACAGTTGCTGGATTGCTTCCATTAACAGTCATGACTGGCGGAACATTATCATTATAGCCATCATCAGTTAACGCATTTATCGCAGCCACACCAACCACAGCTAGTAGTGCTTTTTGAATAGAGCTTAATTCAGCTCTAACCTTAGCCAATCTACTACCTACACTTTTAATAGTTGAAGGGTTTTGAGTGCTTGATTGAGTTGCCATTAACGATCTTTCTTCTCTCACTAAAAAAGATCTTCTATCCTGAAGCTCACTTATACTCATGGAACCAACTCTTGAATCAATATTTGACATTTCAACGTCAGTTACATCAGATATAAGTCCTAAAGATAATAATGTTAAAGTAACTAAATAAAAATTTTTCATAGCTATATCCTCTATTAGTGCTATTTAATGAGTATATTACACAATTATGCGTGTTATACAACTCTGAAAACACATAATAACTCATTATTTAATAAAAGAGTATAAAATGTTATTAAGATTATATGATAACGTATTATTTTTAGAAAATACACATAAATATGTCCTAAAAATAGACATTGATATATTAGTTCAGTCTGTGTAACATTTTTATCAAAGATTTAGTTTATAGGCCTTAGCCTGACCAATAAACTATGTAAGGTATGCCTTCTATTAAGTTTTGCACCTGGATCCTTTGTCAAAGGTCTCCAAACATAATTAACTGCGTTTCCAAATATTGGTATATTAAAAAACACTCCTTTGTCAAAACTACCTTCACCGAATTGTTGAGTAGTTACATCAGTGAAAGTAGCAAAAACTCCAAACTGCACCCCATTATAAAAAGATCTGGAAAATTCAAGAGTGTATCCAACATCACCTGCAAGATATTCTCCTGCAGAAACCTTCATATCAAAGGGTATAGTTCCATAATTTCTATAATAAAAATTTGCTGTAGCAAGCGTGTTTTCATAATCTAAGTGGCCAAATCTCCAAGAATAATCTCTTTTACGAACTTTAAAAATATCTATTCCAAAAGCATAATTATCATTTGGTTTGAAATATAAATATTCCATTCCTGCTCCAGAAAACATATCTTCAAAGATTCCAGCAGACATCATAATATGATGATTTTTAATAGGGGTTAAATGGTAATCTAGTTGGGCTCTTCCTATCAAAATACCTCCATCATTCATTTTATTTAAATACTCTTTAACATCGGATCTTACTTGAGCAGGGAAAGAATCTACTGGTGGTATATATAAAACTTCAAAATTATCCCATAGGCTATATTTTAAGTTGGTGTTAAAAAAAAGATTTTCTCTTATAACGAATTCGGTATCGTTCTCAACCAGCAAAGCACCTCTAAAAAATTCTTCCCTCGATGCAATAAATGGCCTAAATTGTAAACGAGTATTTGTATTAATCTTTCTTTCAGATCTTCGTTCATATATTGTTTGAGAATTTATTCTATAAGCATCATCAATCTCTGAAACAGCTAATAAATTTGCAATTTCAATGTCTTTTTTAATATCTTCAGTTATTCCAGCATCTCTTGCTGACTGCGCAATAATTTCTTCTACGACTTTTAAATTAGGATGAATAACTTGGCTAAGTTGAAGGCCTATTGAATTTGCGCTCTTAGTAAGTTTCTTTACACCAATACCATTCTCTTCAAGATTGTTAATTAACTGAGTGTACTTATTATCTCCTCTTCGAAGGTCCCCTCTTGCATATTCAGATGTTTGATATGTCTTAACAGGATTATTTTTGTATATAAATTTAAAAGAAGCATAATCTCCTCTTTCATAAGAGACGCCAACACTAAAGCTATCAGTAATCAAATAATCTACACCAAATGAAAAATCATTCTTAGGAATTCTAAAAGGAACTAAACCTGGCCTAACTGAGGAATCGTACTCTGCCCTAAGCAGCAACTTATTATTTAAGGCATGAGATACTCCAAAGAAAGGTGAGGCTTTCTCTCCAGAAAAATATCTTGACGGTTGAAAACTTCCTCCCAAGCCCTCTGTTTCTGTTGATCTGTCATTAAAATTATCAGATATATAGCTTAATGGATTCTTAAATCTTAGATCAGAACCGTTTAATAGACCAAAACCCAATCCAAAATGAAAATCAGTTTTATTTATTCCGTAACTACCAACTATATATTCTGAACTATAAATACCAGTACCTGCAAAGTCATTCAAACCAATTGCAATGGCAGGTAATTTACCCTGATCTTTCAGCTTTAATTTTACATTGAAACCTTTATCTTTAAAATCTTGTTGACAAACATCATCATAAAATTCATAACAGTATGGTCTGTCTTGAACATTAGTATAGAAAAAAGATGCCTCAAGCCAGTTAAATGGATTTGAAGAAAACGTTACAGTTTGATTCGGTTTGCCGCCGTAAACTGTTACCCCATAAACACCTTCATCGTATGTTCTTGCCGTTGGAGTATGTATTAACCCTACAATGCCATAATTATTGTATAGATTATACTCATAACTATCAGAATAAATTAAATTTATATAGATTAATGATACAAATACTAGAAGCTTGTTAATCAAATGCTTAGGGCTTTTTTTCATTCATCTTAACTCAACTAATCGTTTATAGCTGACAAAGATGCTAAAGCAATTCCTAAATTACCAAGAATAGAAACGTAAGCTTGTGCTGCCAATCGTCTAGGAGTTGATTCATCTAATGCTCTTGGAACAAAGATTATTGAACCTGGATAAATTTCAATATCTTTTTTAGGAGAGCGTTCAAAAATATTTCTTTTTGATCTATATAATTGTGATTCGCCATTGGGATGAAGTACGTATATAGATTCATTATCAGCAAAATTTTTATAGCCGCCTGATTTTTCAACAAAGTATTCTACATCTTTATTCTCAGAATACATTACGGCTCCTTCGGCAGATATCTCACCATAAACATAAACTACATTATTTTTTTCTGGAACAAACAGCTCGTCACTTTCTTTGATATTGTAAAGATCTATTGAGCTATCATTAAGTAGATCAATAACAACTCTTCCGTTAGCTTCAGTATTTTTTAACTCTTTAATTAGTCCAACAATTGGAGTCATGTCAAAGTTATCTCTAATGTTTTGTTCGCTGACTGCCAAGATATTATCTAAAAATTTTTGATATAAAATATCTTTTGATAACTCATTTACTTTTTTTGCATCTTCGTTTAAATAAATTGCACCAAACTGATATGCATTCTCTGTATACCCGCCTGCTCTTTGAATTAAATCATTTATAGTTTCACCTGCAGCCATAGTATATGATCCAGGTTTGAGAACAGCACCTGATATTTTAGCTTGCCTATAAGGATATTCTCTAATGTAAATTGAATCGCCATCTTGAACATTAATTGCTTCAAAGTAACTCTCATTTGGAACTGATATAGTTTTTAATGAACCATCGACCAGTCGTTCAAGAGAAATATTTTCAAAGTCAGCTTTACGGTTAATACCATTGGCATATTCAATAATACTCATGAGTTTTTGATTATCTAAAGCTTCATACTTTGCAGGTCTATTTATTGCACCTTCTATAGAAACAATATTTTTTCTTGCCTCAACAAAAATAACATCACCAGATCTAAGGCGTTTCTTTAAATTATATTGACCTTCAATTAATAAATCATAAACATCAAGGGACTCTATAATAATATTGTCTCTTAAAAGATTGACTTCTCTTAACGAACCAAACTCGCTTATACCTCCTGCAGCCGATATGGCATGTAAAATATTAGAGTTTCCCGTTAAAGTATATATACCTGGATTTTGAGCATTTCCAGTAACTAGAATATTTACATCTCTAATTTCAGATAAGCTTATAAATGCCTCAGTAGCAATAAATGCTGCATTTACTTTAGATTTGATTAGCTCAGATGTGTCATTCAGAGATAAACCAGCAACTATTATTTTTCCAATATCGGGTAAATTGATTGAGCCATCTGAGTTTATTAAAAAATCTTCAACATAGTCATTTTGTCCAACTAGTTGAATTGTAATATATCTCCAACATCTAACATGTATCCAGAATCGGGGTTAGGTTCATTGATTGGCATAAATGATGTTTGGAATGTATTAAAAAAGTCAGCTCCGTAAAGTTTTAATTCCTCACTAATTGCTAAATTTTCTCCAGTATCAAGTCTCCTTTCGAGATCAAGTAAATCTTTTTCTAACCTATCTTTTAATGAGAGTATTTCTTCGGCTTGATTTAATTTTGATGAATACAAATAAGGCCTATATGTTTCATTGGCTCCTTGAGCTCGAGTTTCATTTCTGGTTTCTAAATCCTCTCTTACGTCATCAGGCAGACTATCCAAGAATTCATTATCAAGCTCTTGGGCATGCAATGACACAGAAATTAACATTAATATTGCTAGTTTTGCTGTCTTCATAATTTATAAATCCTTTTTTCAAGTAAACTAAAAATTTAATTTAAACCCGGTATGGTAACACCTTTAATTTTATCTGTGTTCTTAATTATATCATTCATTATATTATTAACCTGTGTTTCTGTAATTGTTGAATTTAGAGATTGGAAAATAAATCTAAAACCAATCTTTATTTCAGAACTATTTTCATTGTAGAAATAATCAAATATAAACTTTTCTTTTAAAAGCTCATTTTCATATCCTAAGATATATTTCTCTAAATTCTGCCTGCTTGAAAAATTCTTGATTGAAAATGATAAATCTCTTTGAGAATAAGGTAACTCAGATATAGGGCGGTATTGGATAAAACTATCAGGGGATTTTGATATTTCTTTGTAGTTTAGAACCTCAGTAGAGAAATTACTAATATCAACCTCACAACCAATAATTTCATTTTTTATCTTTGTTTTTGTAGAGTCTCTGTTAAGTATTTGAAAATCAAAATTTTCACTAGGAAGGCCTTCTTTAAATAATTTAGTTAGGTAGTTTATATTGATTTTTTTTGAGAAATCCTCGAAGTTATGACCTGCTCTACCGCTAGCAATAATAGAAAGTTTTCTTACCCTATCTATTCTATTATTCTTTGAAGTATAAACATCTGATATCTCAAATAACTTAATTGAGTCTTTTTGTCTTCTTTCATTGAAGATTAAGTTCTCTAACAAAGAGCTAATTATATTCGTTCTTAAATATTCTCTATTTGAGTCTAATGGATTGTCAACCTTTATTGAAACATTTGAGCTACTATTAACAAAAGGAGAATTAATAACCTCATAAAAGCCTTGATCTAATAAAAAATACCTTAATTTATTCTCAATATCATAGTTATTAGATATCTTGCCCTTTGGAATAGATAGTTCTTTTTTTAAAATATTATTATAGCCTATTGCTCTAGCTACCTCTTCTGCTAAATCATTTTGGGTTTCAATATCGCTTCTGTATGAGGGAACTGTAATTAACGCATTATCTATAGTGAATCCTAATTTCAATAGATAGCTCAAATATTCATCTTCAGTTATATTAATACCAATAATTTGGTTAATTTTATCTACTTTAACTGGAATTTTATGAGCTGTTATGTCAGCAAATTTATATGAAACAAATGACATTTTTTTAATATTTGAATATTCGCTAACAAGATTAATAAATCTTCTCATCACTAATTCGTGACATGCCGGGTCAACAGATCTTTCAAATTTATGAGATGCTTCTGATTGAATATCGTACTTAACGGATTTGCCTATAATTTTCTCAGGCTTGAAGAAAGCGCATTCAACTAAAACTGTCTTAGTTTCAGATGAACATGATGTTCTCTTCCCGCCAACCACTCCTGCAAGATTAATGATTTCATTATTTAAAAGGAAAACTGAATTTTTATCTGTAAGATTGATTTTTTTATCGAGCAATGTCTCAAATTCTTGATTGGTATTTAGTTCTTGAAAAATTAGCTTGCCATTAATTTTATTTGCATCATAACAATGAGTCGGTTGACCAGTTTCATATGATATGTAGTTAGAAATATCAGTAAAAAAGTTATTTTTATTTATATTTAAGTCTATAAAATAATCGTTTAAACACCCTTGATATGTATGCGGAATATTGTCAATTTCTAATTTTAGAAATGAGATCTGTGGACATATATCTTGAGATAAGTTTTCAAAATCAATTTGGAGATTATCTAATTTTTCGGTATAAACTTTTTGATCATGGTTAATCGTATAAAAAACTGATAAATCTCTAAGCAAACCATTAACTGAGAGACAATCACCTCTGTTAGGGGTAAACTCGATATTAAAAATATTGCCTTCAACTTCATGCTCATGTCCAAGTTGAAATAGACTATCAGATACCATCTCTAGAGTTGGGCTTTCTTGAATACGACTGACTAAATGACTATATGCTATTTTCATTTGAATTGGCTTAAAAAATCTAAATTAGACTTATAAAACTCTCTGATGTCTGTTATCTCATGTTTTAGCATTGCTATCCTTTCTATACCAAGGCCAAATGCCAACCCTGTGAACTTATTTGAATCTATATTGCAATTTTCTAAAACAATCGGATTCACCAAACCGCATCCAAGAATTTCCAGCCATTTGCCTTCTTTTGATAGAATATCGACTTCAGCTGAAGGCTCTGTAAACGGAAAGTATGAAGGCCTAAATCTTAACTCAACACTTTCACCAAATAATGAATATATTATTTTATAAATTAAATCTTTGAGTTGCGCAAAGCTAACATTTTCATCTACAAAAATACCTTCTACTTGATGAAACATAGGTAAATGAGTGGCATCATCATCTTTTCTATAAACCTTACCACCAGATATAAAGGCTAGCGGTGGTTTTTTTTCTAGCATTCCTCTGATTTGAACTGGTGAAGTATGAGTTCTTAAAAGGTTCAATTTTTTTTCAACGTAAAACGTATCATGCATCTGTCTTGCAGGATGTGTTTTTTTGATATTAAGCATATCAAAATTGAATTCTTCTGTTTCAATTTCAGGACCATCAACAACCTCAAAACCAAAGGAAATTAATAAACTCATGATTGAGTCTTTCATATGATTTATTGGATGAAGTGAGCCTTTATCCTTTATTAGTTCAGGAGGTAAAATGTCTTTATGAGATGACATTCAGAAAATGTTTTCTAGCTAGTAGCTGTCTTTACAATCTTCTCAAAAGTAGCGCTATCAGTGATGGCTATATCAGACAGAATTTTTCTATCTAAAGCAATATCTTTTTTCATCAAAGAGTTGATTAAA
>Ga0206129_10007863_pt1 | contig 10384 bp, 9 predicted proteins | sample Helgoland_Spring_8_FD_148616 | JGI IMG/M metagenome (GOLD analysis project Ga0206129, IMG submission 148616) | Pelagic subsurface seawater microbial communities from Kabeltonne, Helgoland, North Sea - Helgoland_Spring_Bloom_20160502_2 | ecosystem: Environmental > Aquatic > Marine > Epipelagic ...
TGTCGCCTCAGACCAACAAGAATTTGAACAGTTCTTTCCGGCCTCTGGTTGGGTTGAACATGACGTTGAAGAGATTTGGGAATCTGTCCTTAAGACCTGTCGCGCCGCATTGAAGAAAGCACAGATAACCGCCAATGACTTAGCCGCAATAGGGATCACCAACCAACGCGAAACAACCGTGATCTGGGACGCCGAGACGGGCAGAGCGCTGCATAAGGCAATTGTTTGGCAAGACCGCCGTACGGCCCCGTTTTGTGATGAGCTAAAGGCGCAGGGTCACGGCGACACCATCGCCAAGATCACTGGCCTGTTGCCTGATCCATATTTCAGTGGAACCAAGGTGAAATGGCTGATGGATCAACACGAGGGATCGCGGGAACGCGCCGCTGAAGGCAAGTTGCTGTTTGGCACAATGGACAGCTTCCTTATCTGGCGGCTGACCAATGGGGCCTCGCACGTCACAGACGCCACAAACGCGGCCCGTACGATGATGTATGACATCTACGCAGGAAAATGGAGCACAGACATGTGTGCGATCCTTGACGTGCCCTCTGCGATGCTTCCGCAGGTGTTGGACTGCGCGGCGGACTTTGGAATCGCGGACGCGTCACATTTGGGGGCCGCGGTGCCGATCTTAGGCGTTGCGGGCGATCAGCAGGCGGCCACCATCGGGCAAGCGTGCTTTGAGCCAGGTATGATGAAATCCACCTACGGCACGGGGTGCTTTGCCTTGTTGAACACGGGCGCAGATTCGGTGTCGTCTAAGAACAAGATGCTGACCACCATCGCCTATCAGCTAGACGGCGTGCCGACTTATGCGCTTGAGGGATCGATCTTTATCGCGGGAGCCGTCGTGCAATGGCTGCGTGACGGAGCGCAAATGATTTCGCATGCGCGCGAGACCCAAGAAATGGCCGAACAGGGCAGTGGAGACGTAACCATCGTGCCGGCGTTTACCGGCCTTGGCGCGCCCTATTGGAACGCTGAATGTCGTGGTGCTGTTTATGGTCTGACGCGTGACAGCGGCCCCGCTGACTTCGCGCGTGCAGCACTGGAAAGCATTGGTTTTCAAACACGTGATTTGTCCGAGGCGATGTTGGCCGACTGGCCCAATGCAGATCAATCGACCCTTCGTGTGGATGGAGGCCTTAGCGCAAATGATTGGGCGATGCAGTTTCTATCGGATATGCTAGGCGCGCCTGTTGATCGACCAGCAGGGGTCGAAACAACAGCGTTGGGTGCAGCATGGTTGGCAGGAATGCGTGCAGGCGTTTACCCTGATGCCAAAGGCTTTGCAGAGCTATGGGCCTGCAAAAAGCGGTTTATGCCTGCATTGTCTGAGGATGAACGGTCTAATTTGTACGCACGCTGGAAACGCTGCGTGAACGCAACGATGATGGTTTAGGCCACCGTTACCTGAATTTCACCAATACCATCAACGCCACCGGTCATCACGTCACCACGTACAACAGCGCCCACACCTGCGGGTGTGCCTGTCATTATGATGTCGCCAGCTTCCAGCCGAACCGCTTGGGATAGCACTGCGATGTGCTCGTCCACGGTCCAGATCATATCACCGATATCCCCCGTTTGACGGGGTTCACCATTCACAGACAGCCAGATGCGACCTTCTGCTAAGCTGAGTACATCCGCCAGAGGAACCAATGCAGATATGGGTGCGGAATAATCGAACCCTTTGGACATATCCCAAGGGCGGCGTTTGTCTTTGGCTGATTGCTGAACGTCGCGGCGTGTCATGTCGATGCCCACGCCAGCGCCCCAAATGTGGTTCTGCACTTCATTGGGTGCGATGTCTGAACCACCTTTGCCGATAGCAATTACCAGTTCGATTTCGTGGTGAAGATCCTTGGTAAGCGTCGGATAGGGCATGGTGCAGGGGCTATCCATCACGGCATCTGCAGGTTTTGTGAAAAAGAACGGTGCCTCACGGGTGTCATTTCCCATCTCTACCACGTGTTCCTCATAGTTACGGCCCACACAAAAAATGCGACGCACTGGGAAACGGTCAGATGAATTTGCAACAGCTAGGCTGGCTTGTGGGGCAGGGGGAATAACGTAGCTCATGAGTGGTCCTTTAACTCGGTTTTGTTCAATTTGGCAGAACTATGCAGCGCAGGAAATGGTGAAATTACAGTGATCGCCACTGGTGCGTTTGAAATTGATTTGTAAGCTGACAAGAAATTGCTGTGATCAAAAAATGACACCCAGATGAGACTTGTACGTTACGGCGCGATCGGCGCAGAAAAACCGGGATTAATTGATAATGCGGGCTTGTTGCGCGATCTGTCGGATCATGTGGCTGACATCGATGGTGATATGTTGGGTGATGATAGTATCGTTGCGTTGCGTGCGATTGATCACAGCGCTTTGCCTATCGTTGATGGGTCGCCGCGCATTGGTGCCTGCGTAGGGAATATTGGTAAATTTCTATGCATAGGGCTGAATTATTCTGATCATGCGGCTGAAACCGGTGCCGGCATTCCAGAACACCCTATTCTCTTTTTCAAAGCGAACTCTACCATTGTTGGGGCCTATGACGACGTGGTTATGCCGCGCGGATCAACCCATACCGATTGGGAAGTTGAGCTGGGTGTAATCATTGGCAAGACCGCAAAATACGTCTCTAAAGCGGATGCGTTGGGCTATGTTGCGGGGTATTGCGTCGTTAACGATGTGTCTGAACGGCACTTCCAAACGCAATTGACAGGGCAGTGGGCGAAAGGGAAATCTTGCGACACATTTGGGCCAACGGGTCCATGGCTTATGACGCGTGACGAGATAACTGATCCTCAAAATTTAAATATGTCTCTCGACGTGAATGGTAAGCGGATGCAGACGAGTAACACCAGTACGATGATCTTTTCCGTTGCTAAAATTTTCGAGCATCTGTCCTCCTTGATGACCCTGCATCCAGGTGACGTGATTACAACGGGTACCCCTCCATGTGTGGCGATGGGAATGAAGCCTGAGCCGATTTACCTCAAGAAGGGGGATTTGATGTCCCTGACTATTGATGGTCTTGGTCAACAGCTACAAACCGTCGATCAAGACGCCTAATTCCTATTCATCAGCTGGTGAGATTTTTCTTGCCAACTGATGTTGTTTCACACCAATTAGATGCAACGGGTTAGCGATGGCGTCGCTCGCAGTTTTGCGTATTCCCGTTTCACCATCCTGAACGCCGGGACTTTGCTTTGCCGTTGCCGCGGTGAGGGATGGTTCACGCCCCTTCTTCGCATGCAGCGCCAAGCCGTAAAGAAGGAGTTATGTTGATGGAACGTCCACAACACTACCGTTTCCACCAAGGGCAAAAGGCTCTCCCATTCACCGCTGATGAGTATGAAGCCCGTTTGGCTAAATTGCGCACGAGCATGGCTGAAAAGGGTATTGATGCTTGTGTGTTAACTTCGATGCACAATGTCGCTTATTATTCTGGGTTTTTGTACTGTGCCTTTGGCCGTCCTTATGGGTTGGTCGTGACAGCGGCAGACAATATAACATTCAGTGCAGGCATTGATGCCGCGCAACCATGGCGGCGAAGCCACGGTGACAACATCACATTCACTGATTGGGAGCGCAACAACTACTGGCGCGCGGTTCTATCCGTAACCGGTTCTGGCAAAACGATTGGGTATGAAGCAGATCATCTTACGATCTATCAAATGGGTCTTATGGATGAGTTCCTTGCCCCAACAACTAAAATCGATATTGCCCCAACAACGATGCTGCACCGTATGCACAAGTCCATGGCCGAGATTGAACTGATCCGTGCAGGTGCACAAACGGCTGATGTTGGCGGATATGCAATCCGTGATGCAATCAAAGCCGGCGTGCGCGAGATTGATGTAGCAATGGCTGGACGTGACGCAATGGAGCTCGAAATTGCCAAGCGGTTCCCCGATGCAGAATACCGCGACACATGGGTTTGGTTCCAATCAGGAATCAACACAGACGGCGCACACAATCCAGTCACAAGTCGCGCATTGGAGCGTGGGGACATCCTAAGCCTGAATACATTTCCAATGATTTCGGGATACTACACAGCCCTTGAGCGGACGTTGTTCGTGCAAGAAGTCGATCCTGCGTCGCTCAAGATTTGGGAAGCAAATGTAGCGGCCCATGAATATGGGATGAGCCTGCTGAAACCCGGTGTGAGTTGTGCCGAAGTTACGGACAAAATCAACACGTTCTTCACAGAACGCGATCTATTGCAGTACCGCACCTTTGGCTACGGTCACTCGTTTGGTATTTTGTCCCACTATTATGGGCGTGAAGCAGGTTTGGAACTTCGTGAAGATGTAGACACGGTTCTAGAGGCGGGCATGGTCATTTCCATGGAGCCGATGTTGACGATTGCCGAAGGGCAACCGGGGGCAGGAGGATATCGTGAGCATGATATCTTGGTGATCACCGAGGACGGAAACGACAACATTACGAGTTATCCGTATGGGCCTGACTTCAACGTCGTAGGCTAAATAAATGAACCTGAGTCGCACTTGCGGCTTGGGTCAGCTTCCTGTGCGGACTTCGCGTATCCATGCCACGATTGTGGCGCGTGCTTCATCAGACATTTGAATTGCGTTGGGTGGTGGCATTGCACGGCTTAGACCAGCATGCAAATAGATTTGGTCAGCATAACGGGCCACGTCTGCTTGGGTCTCAAGATAGACGCCTTTAGGTGCCCATTGCATGTTGTTCCAAAACGGTTCGCGAGCGTGGCACATGGAGCAGTTGCCAAGGACGGTATCGTATGCCGCCTCAAACCCATCCGCGGACGCGTATTGTTGTTCCACAGCTGTGAGTGGGCGCAACCCTGCCTCCTCTACGGTTTCAGTTGGGCCAGCGGTTGAAAGCCACGCAATGATCAACATCAACATGATCGTTACGCCCCATGTCCAATGCGGGCCTTTGCCGGTCGCGTGCATGGTGTTGAAGTAGTGGCGGATCGTTACACCCGTTAGGAACACGAGGCTTGCGATAATCCAGCTGTATTCAGTTCCAAAAGACAGCGGATAGTGATTGCTAAGCATCAGGAAGATGACAGGCAATGTGAGGTAGTTATTATGGGTTGAACGTAGCTTTGCGATTTTACCGTATTTGGCGTCGGGCGTGCGCCCTTCTTGTAAATCTTTCACCACAATCCGCTGGTTCGGCATAATGATGAAAAAGACATTGGCCGTCATGATGGTGGCGGTGAACGCACCCAAGTGCAGCAATGCAGCACGGCCAGTGAAGATTTCGTTGTATCCCCAAGACATCGCGATAAGGATCACAAAGAGCAAAAGCATTAGAAGCGTTGGATGTTCGCCTAGTTTGGATTTGCACATGAAGTCATAACAAATCCAACCAATCATCAGTGAACCGCCAGAAATCAAAATGCCCTGAATTAGGGTCAAATCAGCTTTGGTCGGATCCAACAAAAATAGCTCACCACCCGCCCAATAGACAATCATCAACAAAGCCGCGCCTGACAGCCATGTGAAATAACTTTGCCATTTATGCCAGATCAAATGCTGTGGCATATTGTTGGGGGCGACCATGTATTTTTGGATATGGTAGAAACCACCACCATGAACTTGCCACTCTTCACCGCTAACACCATCAGGCATTTCGGGTGCTTTTTTCAGCCCCAAATCAAGCGCAATAAAGAAGAATGATGCACCAATCCACGCCATCGCTGTGATGACATGCAGCCAGCGCACAACAAAGGCGATCCAGTCCCACAAAATTGCTAGATCATACATGATCGCTCTCCTTAAAAATCAACGTCTTGGGCACACTAGCCTAGACTGGATTATTCCGATATTGTCCAAAATGGAAAGCAGTATCAAGAAAAACAAGTCAATGTCCTATTTGAATAACATACGCACATTTGTAAGGGTTTACGAGCTTGGAAGCATGTCTGCGGCAGGCCGTGATTTACGCATTTCGCCTGCTGTTACGTCATCACGCATTTCGCAGCTTGAAGAGCATCTTAGCGTTCGCTTGTTCCAACGCACAACACGCAGTTTAACACCCACAGAGCAGGGTAAGGCGTTCTACAGTGGTGCTTGTGAAATTTTAGAATCCGTAGACAGCGCAGAGGCGCAGGTGGTCAACATCACCGATAACCCAAAAGGGTCGCTTTATGTCGCAGCCCCATTTGGCGTGGGGCGCCGCCTGATCGCACCGCAAGTGCCTGCATTTATCGCTGAATATCCTGAGGTGAAAATTCGCCTTCGCCTTACGGATCGTAAAGTTGATTTGACGACTGAAGGGCTGGATCTTGCCTTCTTCCTTGGCCAACCCGAAGATAGCAACCTACGCATTCGCAAAATTGCTGATGTGGAACGCGTCTTGTGTGCATCCCCAAAATACATCGCATCGCGCGGGAATCCTTTGTCTGGAACTGAGTTGGTCGCTGACAAACATGAATGTTTGAATTTGCGTTTTCCGGGTGCCACAGAATTTGAATGGCGCCTTCAAACCGATGAGGGTGCAAAAAAGTTTCGTGTTACAGGTCGTTATGAATCAGATGATGGGGATGTTCTGACAGAGTGGGCCTTGGGCGGGAATGGCATTGTGATGAAGCCAATTTTTGAAGTTGCGGAACATTTGAATTCGGGACGTCTTATTCCAGTTGCCGGTCAAACACCGCCAACACCTGTTCAAATGGCCTGCCTGTTTACACATCGCAAACGCCAGGATCCCAAAACCAGATTGTTTATGGATTTTGTGATCGAACGTATTTCAAAAGCAGTGCGCGGATCCACTAACGGCGTTTAGCTACCGCGGTATGTTGAATACCCAAACGGCGAGAGCAACAAAGGTACGTGATAATGTGCAGCTTCAGACATTCCAAAACGAATTGGAACTACATCTAGAAAACGGGGCTCTTCAGGTGGTGTGCCGATCGCGTCAAGGTACCCGCCAGCGTGAAACACCAACTCGTAGGTCCCTATTTCGAATTCCTCAGCAGGTAGAATTTGCCCGTCGGTGCGACCATCATCATTTGTTACTAAAGTCTTGAGGTGTGTGCGCGCCTCACCATCGATCTTGAACAGTTCGATTTTTAGACCTTGTGCAGGGCAACCACGCGCCGTGTCCAAAACATGCGTCGTCAAATATCCAGCCATTGGTGCAACTCCTCAATTTCAACTAGTATATAGACAGACCGCGCGGCGCATGGAAACCTATGCTGCAACAACCCAGTCAAAAGACTGCTTATTGTTTTTATTGAAAAACAGCGCGATTGTATTGGAATATGGGTACCCAAACCCTGAGAGGATGAATTGAGTGAACCGCTATCCCCGTGACATGAGTGGCCATGGTGCCAATCCACCCGCCGCAAATTGGCCTAACGGCGCAAAGATCGCAGTACAGATTGTGCTGAATTACGAAGAAGGCGGCGAAAATAATATCCTTCACGGTGATGCTGCCTCTGAAGCGTTCTTGTCAGAGATCACAGGCGCACAGCCGTGGTTTGGTCAGCGTCATTGGAACATGGAAACGTTATACGAATACGGCTCTCGCGCTGGTTTCTGGCGCCTTCACCGTATGCTAAGCGACTTGCCAATAACTGTTTATGGGGTGGCAACCGCATTGGCCCGCGCTCCACAGCAAGTTGCGGCGATGAAATCATCGGGTTGGGAGATTGCCAGCCACGGCCTTAAATGGGTCGAGCATAAAGACATGGGCGAAGAAGAAGAACGCGCCCAAATCGCCGAAGCCATTCGCCTACACACCGAAGTTGTTGGGGAAGCTCCGCAAGGTTGGTATACTGGCCGTTGCTCGAACAACACCGTACGCCTCACAGCGGAAACGGGTCAGTTCGCGTATGTAGCGGACAGCTATGGCGATGATCTGCCGTACTGGTCGAAAGAGGGCGGCGTCGATCAATTGATCGTTCCCTACACTATGGACTGCAACGACATGCGCTTTGGCATCCAAGCAGGTTTTACAAACGGTGATCAGTTTGAATCCTACCTTAAGGATAGCTTTGATTATCTCTATGAAGAAGGCGAAGCTGGCGCACCAAAGATGCTATCAATAGGATTGCACTGCCGCATTATGGGCCGTCCGGGACGCGCAGCTGCATTACGCCGTGTCATCGAATATATGAAATCACATAAAGATGTTTGGTTCGCCACACGCCTTGAAATTGCACAGCATTGGGCAAAGGAAAATCCAGCAATGACCACCGCCACCGCGTCTCAAATGAATCGTGAAACGTTTGTATCCGAATTTGGTGGTATCTTTGAACACAGCGCGTGGATTGCTGATGGTGCATTTGATTTGGAACTGGGTCCAACGCATGACAATGCCCAAGGGGTTCATCATGTGCTGGCACGTGTATTTCGGTCTGCTACAGAAGAACAGCGTTTGGGCGTTCTGACCGCGCACCCTGATTTGGCTGGTAAACTGGCTGCAGCGAAACGTTTGACCGCTGAATCCACAGCTGAACAAGCCGCTGCTGGTTTGGATGCGCTGACCGCTGAAGAACACGCCAGCTTTACCGAGTTGAACAATGCCTACACCACCAAATTTGGTTTTCCGTTCATCATCGCTGTGCGGGATAATACCAAGGCCACCATCATGGCCGCCTTTAAGCGTCGGATTAACAATGACCGTGATATGGAGTTTTCTGAGGCATGCAAACAGGTCGAACGCATCGCAGAGCTGCGCCTGATCGAAAAGTTCGAAGTATGAGTATTACCCTCAAGTTAGAGCCACTTACATGTGCAGAGTTTGAACCCTTTGGTGATGTTTTAGAGGTTGCGGGTGACCCTGATAAAATTATCAACGCTGGAATGTGTGGCCGTTATCACGACCGCGCAAATATCGAATGTGATGGTGGTGCTGCTGGGATCAGCCTGTTCAAATCACAGGCCCGCAGTTTGCCTATTACTTTGGATATGATGGAACGGCACCCAGACGGAAGCCAAGCGTTCCTACCGATGAGTATGGACCCATTCGTCGTGGTGGTCGCCCCTGATGACAACGGAAAACCTGGTCAGCCAAGGGCGTTTATTACGACCGTGGGGCAGGGAGTGAACTATACGAAAAACACGTGGCACGGCGTCCTAACCCCGTTACACGAACCGGGCCTGTTCGCTGTTATAGATCGGATCGGGGAGGGGCCAAACCTACAAGAGCACTGGTTTGAAACCCCGTTTCTGATCGAAGGCTAAGGCCTAGCGAAGCTTCATGTGGCGGTTCACGTCTTTGTACAAAAGATAGCGGAACCGTCCTGGACCACCCGCATAACAGGCTTGCGGGCAGAAGGCGCGCAACCACATATAATCGCCTGCTTCGACCTCAACCCAGTCACTGTTCAGGCGGTATGCTGCTTTACCTTCGAGCACATAAAGCCCGTGTTCCATCACATGGGTTTCTAGGAACGGGATCACACCACCCGGTTCAAAGGTCACGATGTTAACGTGCATGTCGTGGCGCAGATCGGTTGGTTCCACAAACCGCGTAGTCGCCCAACGTCCTTCGGTATCTGGCATGACGTTCGGGGCGACATCCTGTTCGTTGGTGATAATAACCTCGGGGTAAGGCAGGCCTTCAACTGGCTCGTACGCCTTGCGAATCCAGTGAAAACGCAACATTTCATCGGTCGTGTTGTGCAGCGTCCAATCCGTTGATGGGGGTAAAAATGCGTACCCACCTTCTGTCAACGTATGCAGCTTGCCATCCACAGTTAGGCTGGCACTTCCCTCGACAACAAACAATACACCCTCTGCCCTTTCATCTAACTCAGGACGGTCAGACCCCCCACCAGGTGAAACCTCCATGATGTACTGCGAAAATGTTTCGGCAAAACCACTAAGAGGACGAGCAATTACCCACAGGCGCGTGCCTTCCCAGAATGGCAAAAAACTGGTGACAATGTCGCGCATCGTTCCTTTGGGGATGACAGCGTAGGCATCGGTGAAAACAGCGCGATCCGTCAGCAGTTGATCTTGGCCTGGGTGGCCCCCTGTGGGTGCGTAATACTTTGGCGACATGAAAAACCTCAATTTGTGTTGTTCTATGTAGGGTCGGTATCCGCTTAATATCCACCCGCAATCGAACGAAGGCACTGTTCGTGTGGATTTGATAATCAAATGACCGAAGCGATGGGTAGCAAGAAGGCTATACAATCCATAAATATTGGTTATGAATCATAACTAATTATCAAGGGAGCGCGGTACATGGAAATTTCAGGACAAATGGCATTGGTCAGCGGTGGCGGCAGCGGACTGGGAGCGGCGACTGCACGCCATCTCGCCAGCTTGGGCGCCAAAGTGGCAATCCTTGATTTTGATATCGCCCGCGCACAAACGGTTGCTGAAGAAATTGGTGGCGTTGCTGTTCAAGCAGATGTTGGGAATGAAAC
>Ga0206129_10007866_pt1 | contig 10381 bp, 9 predicted proteins | sample Helgoland_Spring_8_FD_148616 | JGI IMG/M metagenome (GOLD analysis project Ga0206129, IMG submission 148616) | Pelagic subsurface seawater microbial communities from Kabeltonne, Helgoland, North Sea - Helgoland_Spring_Bloom_20160502_2 | ecosystem: Environmental > Aquatic > Marine > Epipelagic ...
GGGTCGCGGAGGCCATGGACGGCCGAGAGCGACCTCAAGACGTTGGCAAGATCCTCATCGGTGCGCCTGATAGCGAAGACTCAAACTCCCGCCGCCTCCACCAAACGTAGAACGGGTAGTCTGAAAAGACTGCCCTTTTTGCGTTTTATGGAACTGGTGAAAGACTGAACACGCGCTGGTACGGCGCGGGTCGCCAACACGACGTTGGTGGGTCGCGAAGGCCATGGACGGCCGAGAGCTACCGCCTATTAAAGTGGGGAGTAACGAATACTACGCTCTCAAATCAAGAGTCTTGTTGGGAAGGTGAGACCATCCGGCATATTGAAGATCAGTATAGGAAAGCTTACATAATCCATTACTCCACTGAATAGGTGCTGGAATAGTGGAGGGTTGGAAGGACAAAGTGGACGCATGACACAGCTTGACGAGTTGAGTAGCTAGATCCTTTGGCGTCAGGTCGATGCAATTTATAACTGCTCGAAATTTTAAACTTTGACCAATCACCCCCCTCTGAGAAGAGCTCGCGGGGTATAAAAAAGACCAATCGGCGTCCGCAGGCATAAGAAGCGTTCCAGCACTGGGTTGTCCCATGCCTTGGTGTATCAGTGGGTTACCCCTCTTTACAACTTCCACCAAAGTAAATTGGGTCGACCCCATTGCTTTTCTATAATTTTCATAGGGCTCATCTCTGGGGCATATCCCATCGCGCAGTAACACGAAATCTCTGTCTCCATCGATAGACACGGCCAAGTCTCTAATCCACCGCAAACCATTCATTAGAGCCTCATTGGACAAGGATTCAGTTTTATTTTTTAAACATCGCCAATACCCCTTAAGTACCCCACTCGAATCGGTAAGAGAGAGCGTTACAACGCGATCTACGGACTGCCCAGCCCTCCCTATATCCAAGCCAATAAACCAGTGATCTGGATCGCAACGTTCATCACTGCTCGCGATTTTGAATAGTATTCCCCCAGTTTTCGCCAAGATTGCTGTCCCCAATCCGTGTTGTGAATAGCTGGGGTTGGAGCTAATCGAACAAATTTGAAATGGAACTTGGCACTCGTTGAGGTATGTCATCCAGTCAGTTGCGTTTTGATGCGGTCTATCCCCTTGCCGTCCATCCAGGGGCAAAAGTACGATATTAGATCCGCCATTTGTGGCAAATGTCTCTAATGCGCCGCCACTGCTTAACTCAAGGTAAGATCCACTAGCTCCCCACGACCTCAAAACACTAACAACATTGCGAGCAATAACCATTGCGATATCGGGGCGAGAGCACAGGCCTGTAGCGACGCCAATTTGAACGGTTGCAGACTCAAAGGCCCTTGATGTTCGGACCAATTGAAGTAAGTTCTTTGAAAACCCCTGCCCACCAGTTAGATCCGTGAGATCCTTGTTTTCACCTCTGAATCGATAGCAAAGCGCATCGGCTACGTTGACTACTGTCGGCACTACATATTTCTCAAGAGACAAATCCTTCAACACAAGATTCAAGGACTCTGTAAGTCTTGGAATCTCGGAAATAACAGCCTCGTGCCGCAATACGGGCGGGAGGCCACCTCCCGGAAACAGCTCATGCGCCGAGTAACTGGTGGGGGTTTGAGCTCCGTCCTCAAAAAAGACACGCATGGCATTGACGCCCACGCAAAGAAAGTCTGCTTTATGAGCAAGCGCTACCCTTCGGAATTGAAGACCGTCCTGATATGTCACGCGCGGGTTTGAAGTCCGAATAGGCGGATTTTTAACCGACCAAACTCTTATGGTTTGTCCGCGAACATCATATCGATACTTATGCCGCAACTCTTGAAAAGCACCCTCAAGCCGAGAGTGCCATGAAGAAAAGTCTCTAAGGCCAGAAAATACGTAGCACTCCCATGAAAATGCTGCCTGATCATTCATCATCGACGACAACGCGAGGCCAGACTATTGCAAGGTTCATAAGGTATGTAATCGACAGGTTGTAGACATCCCAGTCATGGGCTGTCGCGGAGTGAGCTACTTTGTTCCGAATATGCCGCATTGCGTGCAACAAATCATAGATATATCGACGCTGCTTCGGGTCTTGATAAATCAACTGCTCTGCCTCTGCTTGTTTGATGAGATCATAATGGCTTAAACCTGGATCAGCGGCGGCAAGCAATCCTCGAAGTTTGTCCATTATGTGCTCTTGGCTTTGGAAGACAAAGTCATGCGGACGGCTAATGGGATGGATTCGCTTAAGCCAGCGACGGAAGCTTTTATTACTACCTGAAGAGAGAAAAGCGGCTGAAACCAGCCCCTTCTCAAGCCTATCGAGCTCCTCTGCTTGGGACAAATCAACCGTACGAGGCTCATCACTACCCGCACTCTCAATGGATTTATCTTCCTCAAGGGCGCCCTTTACAGATTCCTGCAATTCCAGAATTTTCTGAATCTGTTTATCCTGAGCTCCCATAGCCTCGTGAAGCAATCCTACTTTCTCCTGCAAAGCAGTAAGTTCACCAGTGATCGCGGTTTGACTCTCTCCAAGCTCATTAATACCTGGAATAAACCACTCGTCTTCGTCATCGTTATCCTCAGGCGGCTGTAAATCTTTTGGCCTTAACGTTTTGGGCTTTCTAATCTCGAAAACATCAGCATCTGATTTAAACTCCGCCGCAAGCGCCTCAAATACCGTCACCGTTTTTGGGTACACCCAGGCGGTACGTTTGCCGTCCCAAGAGCGCCCGGAAATTGCCTTAGCTCTCTCTTTATCTCTAAAGCTTAGTCTCACCAAAAACTGCCCATCTTCCTCAACAACGCTAATAGGGCCACTTTTTTTGTGTTGAGATACTGAAAACGTCATCGTTACACCACTGCCTTATTCACAAAACCAAGTATCCCCGCTCAACATGATCCGCGAGCTCTTCGTAAACAACATCCTCAACTATTTCACTCAAGAAAGCTTCGCTGCCTGTTTGCTTTAACTGTGAATCAGCATCGAGAGTAAAAAAGAATGCCCTTACTGCCGGCCAAGCCTGCCATCTCTCAAGGAACTGACCATAGGTGTTCCGCAAGGCCTCGTAGTCAGCGGGGCTGGGATTGGAGCCACCACCGAAAAGTTTTTTTCGACCTGAATCGAACTTATGGTTACAGGCCTCCTGAAACTTGGAGTCGCCGAGCACCTCATTCCAACGAGTTCGGGATAGCATGTGCCCCTCGTATGGATGGCTCCGTCGAGCCGTTTCTATAAGTGCTGCGTGCAACACATCAAGCTTCGACACTACTTTTGACTCCTGTATCCGACGCCGCCGAAGGTAGCGGTAAATCTCTGATGACGATGATGCCCTCGACCAACAGCCTGTCGAACTCAAGCTTGGTAATGGCCTCACCAAAATCTTCACTACATAAAAAAATTATGGGGGAGTCCTCATTATCCATCGTTGTATCCAGTGAGCACTCGACAAAGGGCGCTGCAGTGACAGTAAGCGGCATTAACATTAAAAACGTGCCCAATAGCTTTTTTATTTGGAAAAACCTTACTCAACCAATACCTCAGTTGCTCCTGAGAGTTTGGAGCTTTTTTGGGTGAGCCATGATTATCAGTCTCGCGGCGCAGAATACGAACGCAACGTGTGCGACACCCTAAATCGAAAACTCTCGATCGCCTCTTTCAGGCTGTCATCAAAAATAGCCATCTCTTCCTTAGCTAGGGATAAAAGAAGGCACATCAGTTGATCTTCAGCAGGCAGGTCAAGAACTGGATGATTCTTGTCAACCTCAACGCCTACGCCACCTTCGTGCTGTAGAAAAGGATCCCAGAGCTGCCCGTCCGCATAGTCAACCAACTTGACTGAGCCCATACCCTTAACCGTTAAATCTTCAAAGTGTCCCACTACCGCCTCTCTAGGATCGAGGCGCGGAAATCGATCGAACTTAAAATCTAAGTAATGGTTAAACACACCCGAAAAAGCGTCACCAAAGCCAGCCCTGTAAATGCTCAAGTCATCAGCAATAACATTCCCAAAAAAATCTCCCTTTGCTCGCGTAAGAAAGTCCAGTGCCTTGGGGAAGTCCCTTAAAAGCTCCACTTTTATGGATTCAGGAAAATAGAGACGATCATATTTTTTTGCTTTAAAGCTCAAAGACCGCTCGAATTCCGCAAGGCTCAGCTCTGTGTTCGGCAACCCTGTTAGCAATCCAAGCGTCTGCTCGAATTGCTTAAATAACTGTATGCCCTGACAAAACTCCCAAGCTGCTTGGATGGAGCCATCGGCTTGTTTTATCCGTAACGCATCCGGATCCGGGAAGTCGGCAAACAAACCATGTTGTTCAGACTGGCTGAGCTCGTACAAAGCTAGACTCAACGCGCTTAGTAAATGGTTAGAGTAAGACTTAAGAATCACATCCATCGAGAAAAAAACTTTCTTCACCAGAACAATGGGGACGGGAATTTTGTTGAACCAAAAGACTTCTCCATCTACTCGCATCGAGTTATGAGACGTCGTGCAATAACTCAGGAAGTCTGGAAACGAGTAGTTTTCGCTCATTTATCACACCTCATATTTAGAATATCTCTCAGGTCGGAAGGTTGTAGCGGTGGTGTTTGCCTGTGCAGCATCGCATGGCAATTCGGGCAGACAGGCACCACATCTGTCGCGATATTCACGGCTCGCTCACCAGCATCTGCGACCCTTTCAATGTGGTGTATATGTATGAACCCACCGCCAATATTTCCGTATGAACTCTCAAAATTAAAGTCACAGACGCAACAGCTTAATCCGTGAAGGGCTATTGCCTTGGCGCGAACGGCAGGAGACCTCTCGTACCTCTTGCTAATGATCGCTATAGGCTTACCCTCCGTTAGTTGCTCTGCGTCAAGACAGCTTGCAACCATTTGGTGAGTAGCCCAATGAAGTTCTTGTGCTTTTCGCTTGAGTACATTTAGCTGCCTTATGTTGAACAGCCCAGATGCGAGATCGATCCGCACGGCTTCTTCCAAACGCAGAGAAACCTGATCCGATGCGTCAAATACCGATCTGCTGACTTCGTCACTATCGGGACCACCCAGAGGCGCGTAAGCCGCTAGCCGAGCCCAATGCTCGCTGCAATGTTCTTTTTTAAAAATCGCAATCAACCTAGCATCCGAGAGCATGAACTCCACCAAACCCACTTGGGTGGTTAATAAAAGACCATTAGTGGCCTCGCTGACCTGCACACCCGTGATGAAATCATCAATTACAACAGCATCTCTGATGACTTGCAGTTGCTCATTCCGCATCTGGAAGCTCTGATGCTAGGTGCGTAAGTGACTCGGATAAACTGAATCTCAACTCCTCAAAGTTTCTGCTAGCCAGATCAGAAATAGATCGTAATTCAGCGTTTGCCAGTGCCCAAAACAGAGAATCCATCGCTTGTATCAATACAGGAGATACCTCCGTAGAAAGATAGAACCGTCGGTAAAATTCGTGATTCTCGTTAAGCACAACAACAGTGCGCTCGTCCTCGCTCATGTCAATTTGCCAGAGCATGCCACCCTCTATAGAGGAGACTGTAGTAACGTAAATATCCGTACCCGCAACCACTGCAGCTCTATTTATCTCCACCTCCCCGAACGAGTTTATGATTTTAATTTTTGAGCTATCTCGGTCAAAAGAGACCACTTTTATCGTCGGTGACTTGTCGTGTTGCCGCTTGATAGCTTGAGAAGAATCTTTGTGTGGATTTTCTGCGCCATGTTCAGTGCCGAGCTTTACTGGCTTGGCCTTCGTTCGTCGGTAACGTCTTTGCGCCTCGTTACGCCACGGAGCCAAGGCCCTTTTAAATTCATCACGAATTTTTACCGGCAAATTGATTTTGCTCTTACGAATATCGATCTCAAAAGTCTCATCAAGGTCATAACTAAAGTTAAGTTCTACTCGAAGTAAGTTGAGGTGAGAATCTTGCGAGAATAGGCGATGAGGCCATCCACCACCAAAAATTAATCGGTCCTCTCGGTAGATATAGAAGCCTTGATTGTCGTTGGAAAACTTAACGGCGCTTAGTTCTTTATCCGTCATTTTATTCTTATTAGGCAGCACATAACCGTTTAGCTCGAATTTACTTTTCCTCATTTTGCTGCCATCAAACGTTGAAACCTCATGGACCTTCTTCTGACACAGAACTCGGTCGGGGTCTTCTTCTGAGTTCAAAAACTGGCCTGTTGGGTCCCAGCCTTCAATCTTCCTCCCATTCAAAGTTATCGATACGTCGGGCGATGGCTGACCAGTATTTCCCTCTCTGAAGACTTGCCGACCAATTAAGAACTTCCCAAAGGTGCCCGCTAAATGATCACGTATCTCGCTAATGAGCGCCTCAAGTGCTTGGCTACTGTAATCTCGTCCAGACGCGCTGATTAACCGGTCCACGTTCTCCCAAATCACAGCGGTCCCGCTATTAGGGCCGGTAATATTGCGTAGTTTTTCTATTTCATCTGCGTAGTCCGCAAGATCGGGAGTAATTAAGACCCAGTCATCGCGATCAATAATAAGATCTATATCCCAGCATCGAGCCACAAGGTTCTCGCCCTGCTTAGATATGACAGTAAGCCTTCTACAAAATGCGGTTGACGCAGTTTTTAAACCCATTCCAAACTTGCCAAGTGACTTGGGTGACGGCCTCTTTTCCGATCCGTAACGCATAGCCTCACGAAGAGCTTTTTCATCCATGCCAATACCGTTATCAAAGAAACCTACAGATACGTCTCCACCAAACAGCCCTTCTGAAATGTCTATAGCTACCTCAGTGGCACTCGCCGCGACGGAGTTATCGACGATGTCTGCAAATGCCGCTTGGTAGGAGTAGCCTGTATCTCGGAGTGACTCAACCAAACGTCGAGGACTAGGAGCAAGAAAATCTTCGTTCACTGTCATAACAAGTTAGCTCAATATATATCTCTAAATTAACGCTAAGATAAGCTCTTCTTCGCTTTCCCCAATTGGTGTTCTCCTAATAACCCCGTCAGCAACCTCGGTCTTCGTCATTATTCGTTCATGAATAGTTTGCTCAATTGAATCAGCATAGAAAAGATAATAAACGTTCACACTTTTTTCTTGGCCGTTGCGATATGCCCTAGCGGTCGCCTGCTCTTCTAGCGCCGGGTTCCACTGACGGCTGAAATGAAACACATGATTTGCCGCGGTTATGTTTAAACCCATTCCAGCTGTTATTGGATTCAGAAACAAAATGCTCGAACCGTCCACGTCCGTAAATTGATCTATGACGTTTTGTCGATCTGACGAGGGTATACTGCCATCGACCTTCCAACAGGGGATTTCAAGTTCTGAAGCAAAGCAATCTACGAACTTATCTAGCAAGGCTATATGGTTCGCGAAAACCAGCGCTTTCTCGTCCGCCCTTGCGATTTTTTTTAACGAACTTGCTAGAAAAGCGAACTTGGAAGATGCGCGTGTCATCTCCTCATATGAAGCGGAATCGAGACTGTCTTGAGATAGTAGTGGATGAGCTGAAAATTTTCTAAGGTGAGAGATAAGTGCAAACGCCTTTGTTTCATCATCTCGGCTTGTTTTGATATCGCGCTCAATTGACGTGTAGATCTTGCGTTCAAACTCACCCATGTGTAGATGCTTGTAGATGTCTAACCTAGAGGGCAATTGCTTGAGGACATCAGTTTTCATCCGTCTAAGAAGAATCGGGCGCATTTGTTCCTCAATGTGCTCTATCTGATTAGTAGTGAGCTCATCTACACCTTGGTTTACGTAATTCCTCCTGTACACATCTCGGTCACCCAGAAAATTTGTGCAAACCAAATTCGTCAATGACCACAAATCCATCATTGAGTTTTCGAAAGGCGTTCCTGTAATAGCGATAGCGCAACCGTACGGCAGCTCAGCCACTGATATGGTGCGTCGGGACTCTGGATTTTTTAGCAAGCTCGCTTCATCAAGAATCAACAGGTCAAAGAAAAACTCTTTAAACAATTCGAGATCATTTACGACTGTAGAATACGTCGTAACAATTATGGTTTCTTTTGATAACTGCTGGGGAAATCCAACTCGCTCGGGCCCCCAATGGATGTAGGGGTTTATTCCTCTCGTAAACTTCGAAAACTCATTCAACCAATTTGCAATCAGAGAATTAGGAACTACTACAAGAGCTTTCCGCAACTGACCCCTGCTAAGTTTTTCTGCGATCAGGGCGATTACCTGTGCTGTTTTCCCTAAACCCATGTCATCCGCAAGAATCCCTCCGACTCCAGAAGAATAACGTTCGGTCAGCCATTGAAGACCTTTTTGTTGATATGGATAAAGATCGATAGTGAGCTCGATTGCTTTGCCAGAGTCGTGGGCGCCAATCTCGGAGGTCAAGAAGCTCTCCAGCTCCTTGTCTGAAGGTCTTCTCTCGGGAGGTATTTTTCGAAGTAAACTTACGATCTCCATTCGGCTGGAGATTTGCTCAAGCTTTTTTAAAGATTCAGCAGTGTCCTCCGAAAAAAAGAACAACTGGGATTCGAGCACTAAGTATTGAGAAGTAATAATTTGACACCTTGCTTTGGCATCAAGCTCCATACCCCTTAATTTTATGCTTAGGGTATCTGTGGATCCGAAGCAAAAACTTAGATCCTGAAAGGATTTATAAATACTAATTTTATCTGACGAGGACTGGTTATGGCGCTTCGCCAACTCATGAGTGGCTCGTATATCTTGGGGCTCCGCACCCCCTTCGTGTCTAAGGCTATATCCTTCAACAAGCGCCATCGCGAAGAACCTCTGCCATTTCGTTAGCTATAGCTCTAATTACCGGTACTGAGACTGAGTTGCCAAATTGCTTGTACAACTGAGGATCTGACACGGCAGACAGATTAAAGTTTGCGGGAAACCCCTGAATCCGAGCGCATTCTCTAGGCGTGAGTTTTCTAGGGTTGCGATTTAAGTGACTTTGATCAACCAAGATTTCACTGCCATCCTTGTAATAACGGGCACTGATCGTACTGCAATATGGACTATCTCCATTAAAAAGCGAGTAACCAAAACCGTTACCCTTAGCACGATGCTCAATTAACCTACGCTGGTGTCCTTCCCATAAACGGTCTGACAGCGTGTATTTGGGGTCAACGGATTTGCTGTCCTCCAGAATATCTCCGAGCCTAGTATCAGTAACTCGCTCACTCAGCCGATCAAGAATCCTGACTGGCAAACCATATTCACTTTTACCAATGAAGTCCCTGCGAAAACCTAAAATATATATTCTCTCTCTGCGCTGAGGAACTCCAAAGTTGTTTGAACTAAGAACCCGAAAGTCAACGTCATAATCAAGAAGCGATCCGAGACTTTCTCTCGCCTCCTCCGAAAGATCAGCATCCTCCGGTAAGTGAGGAGAATTTTTACCTCTCAGCACATCCAGTATCGTCTGGAGTGTCCGGCCCTTATCGTGACCCTTCAACTGTTTCACGTTCTCAAGCAAGAAAGCCTTTGGCTTGTGATATGCAAGTATCCGCTGAAGCTCAAAGAATAATGTGCCCCGAGTGTCAGCGAAACCTTTCTTTAAACCCGCTTGGGAAAATGCCTGACAGGGGAAACCCGCCAGTAATAAATCATGTAAGGGTATATCTTTAGAACGAATCTTGGTGATGTCCCCACTGGGTACTTCGCCGAAGTTGAAGGCATAAGTTCTCTGTGCAAATTTATCCCACTCCGAAGTAAATACGCATTGCCCACCTATTCCCTCGAATGGAATTCGGATGCCGCCTATTCCCGCAAATAAATCAATGAATCTAAACTTTGCGGCCATCGAGGGAGAAGAATCGAACTCCGGCAAAGAGTTTATAAAACCCATGACTCGCGGGGTTGGCTCGCCAACTCCACGCTCCCAATCTAGGATTTTTTCATATGCGGCTTCAGAGTCTTTCATTCCAATCAATCGAGCAAATGTCTCGATATCAGCACCTAGCGCTAATCGCTTGTGCTGGAGGTGTTTGCGGAGATTGTCAGGATTTAAGACTTCCATTAACGGCACTCGTAGAGTTATTACAGTCATAAAGATACAAACTAATGGTATCAGCTGACCGCTTATTTCAATATTAATTTGATATTTAGACCTACACAGCCAAGTGCTTAACCCTCACAAAAGACCACACGCTGCCAGCTAATAGCCGTAGTAGCGATCGCACACTTGGATGCCTTGGGTCAACCACAGAGCCTATCTACCAAATACAAACTTTGCATGCTCATTAACAGTTCCGAATTAAGCCAGCTCCACTTTCACGTTATGCCCATTTTCTATCAGCCGATCCTGCAGTATGGATGCTCCCAGTAAATCGACGTCGACAAACTTACTGTCGTTCCCGGGGCAAGGCCCGCATACGAAGTCGACGTAACCCTCTTTCACCTCGCTCCCTCGGTCGAACCAGCCAAGTCTAAGG
>Ga0206129_10007870_pt1 | contig 10377 bp, 9 predicted proteins | sample Helgoland_Spring_8_FD_148616 | JGI IMG/M metagenome (GOLD analysis project Ga0206129, IMG submission 148616) | Pelagic subsurface seawater microbial communities from Kabeltonne, Helgoland, North Sea - Helgoland_Spring_Bloom_20160502_2 | ecosystem: Environmental > Aquatic > Marine > Epipelagic ...
ATGCTTCCGGCATAACATTAAGGGCAGCGGAGAAAACCCCACCGCGCTCCAAATCTCCCAGCCGGGGGCTGACGGGGCAGGCCCGGCGCTGACGCCCAGCCGTTTCGATCGGGATGGGAGGCTTGGGGGGACATGGCCGGCTCCCGTTCGTATGGTTGCGGAAATCTCGCAGCGCGCCGTTTGCGGCCGCGGTGTTTCGTTTGCGTGACATTCGGATGACGTTTTGCCGACAAATCGGCCTCTCGCGCCGGCTGGCCGCGTATGCTAGCGTCCGCCTTCTGTCTGTCCGTCCCGCCGGAATTGTGGTCCCATGGAACGCACCTTCACCAACTTCTTGAAAGCCTTGCGCGGCGCCGACGTGCCCGTTTCGGTTGCCGACACGCTGGATGCGATGGAGGTGGCCAAGCTCGTCGGCTGGGAGGACCGGGATAGGCTGAAAACCTCGCTATCCTTCGCCCTCGCCAAGTCGGAGGAAGAGAAGGAGGCGTTCAGCGACACGTTCGACGACTTCTTCCGCGCCGACAGCTTCCGCAACCGGGAGGATGACGACGACAGCGGGGAACGCTCGTCCGCCGGCGGCGATGGGGAAAGCCCGCTCGCCCAGATGCTGATGGAAGACGATCAGGCCAGCCTTGCCCTCAGCATGGAACAGGCCGCAGTCGCCATCGGCGTCGAGAACATCCGGTTTTTCACCCAGCGCGGCCTCTATGTGCAGCGCATCATGAACGAGATGGGCCTGCAAGACCTGGATTCGCAGATCGCCGAACTCGGCCGCGAAGGCGGCAGCGGCATGCCGGGCGAAGGCGGAGAAGGGCAGGGCAGCGGCGGCCAGGGCATGCGCCAGCAACTCCAGGAAGGCCGCACCTACCTGTTCGAGCAGGTGCGCGACTTCGTCGAGCAGCAATTGCAGCTGCACGGCCAGGCCACTTCGAAGCAACTCAAGGAAGACCGGCTGCGCCGTTCCAAGCTCGGCAATCTCGACAAGCGCGACCAGGAGGAAATGCGCAAGATCGTCGACAAGATCGCAAAGCGGCTGGTGGCGCTCTATGCCCGCAAGCGCAAGATCAAGGACCGCGGCCAACTCGACGTGCGCCAGACCATGCGCAAAAACTATGCCAATGATGGCATTCTGTTCCACCTGGAATGGAAGATGCGCAAGCTCGACAAGCCAAAGGTGATGGTGATCTGCGACGTCTCGGGCTCGGTCGCCGCGGTGGCGCGGTTCCTGCTGCAATTCCTCTATGCGCTGCACGATGTGCTGAGCGGCGTCCGCTCGTTCGCGTTCAGCGGCAAGCTGATCGAGACCAGTGACTTTTTCGAGCGCCACCTGGTGGACGAGGCGGTCGATAAAGTCATGAACGCGGTCGGCTATATGTCCACCGATTATGGCCAGTCGCTGAACGATTTCCGCGAGGGCTGGATGGACCAGGTCGACAAGCGCACCACCGTCCTGATCCTCGGCGACGCGCGCTCCAACTACTCCGATCCGCGCGCGGACATCATGAGAGAACTGTACGAGCGCTCCAAACGGGTGATTTTCCTGAACCCGGAACCGCCGCCGCTCTGGGGCACCGGCGACAGCGAGACCCGGCGCTACCGGCCTTATTGCCACGTGATGAAAGAATGTTCGACCCTCAACCACCTGGAACGGCTGGTCGAGGATCTGCTGGAGAGCGCGAACAAGCTGGCCTAGGTCCCCATGGGTTCCAGCGCGCAGCGCACGAAAAAGCCGACGCCGCACAAGCGCCACGTCGGCCTCAACTCCTGAAGTGGCTATAGCCCCCTGCCGAAAGGGCAGGGGGCCGGCCCGCCTCAGTGGTACTTGTTAGCCGGCTCGAAGCCCGATTTCTCCGCCTTGCGCTCGTCGCGCACCCAGACCTCGCGGTTCGGGTGCATACCGCCACCGCGGGTGGCCGGCACGCCCATATTGCGCATGCGATGCAGCAGGCGCGTGTCGGCAATGCCGCAGTTCGGGTGCAGGCCGCCATTCGCCTCCACCGCCTTTTGCCAGGCGTCCTTGCGGGCCTTGAACACCGCCGGATCGTCGAGCACCGGGCAGTTCAGTTCGTTGGCGTTCAGGTCTGCGACCACCTCGTCGCCGTTCTCGATCAGGCCAATGGGGCCGCCGAGCGCCGCTTCCGGTCCAACATGGCCGATCACCAGGCCGACCGAACCGCCGGAGAAGCGGGCGTCCGTCATCAGCCCGACGACGATGCCCTTCTCGCGGCAGAGCGTGGTGATGCGCGACGTCGAATCCAGCATCTCCGGCATGCCGCGGACGATGACCATGTCGTGGTTCTGGAACACCTCCGGCGTCTTGTCCAAGGCTTCCAACAGTGCGGCCTCGCCCTCAAAGACGCGGGCCTGGCCCTTGAAAATATTGTCCTCCAGGCCGCCCTCAACGCCGGCCAGCTTCAGAATGGCGCTGTAGTCGGGCGAGAGATTGCCGCCCAACAGCCGCAGGCCGCCGGTCGGCTTGTAGGGCTTGGCGCAGGTATAAATCTTCTCCCCATCCGGCGCCGGCGTGTCGAGGCGTGCGATTTGGTCCGCCAGGGTCTCGCCGGTGCAGGTGGGGACGTTGCCGTTCAGCAGGCCCGCCTCCATCAGTTCCTTAACGATGACCTGCACGCCGCCGACTGCGTCGATATCCACCATAGAGTATTGGCCGTAGGGCCGTGCGTCGGTCAGCACCGGCACCACATGCTGCGAGAGGTGGTTAAACTCCTCCGGCGTCATCACGTCTTTCCAGAAGTCGGCATAGCCGGCAGCGCGCGCGATCTCCGGCGCGTGCAGAACCACATTGGTGGAGCCGCCGATGGCCATGGCCACGATCACGGCGTTGCGCAGCGAGTCGCGGCCGACGATATCGCGCGGCTTCACCCCGTCGGCAATCATCCGCTGCAAATGCCCGACCAATTCCTGCGGAAACTCGTTCAGCCGGCGCGGATCGTCGGAAGGCGGGGCCACCATGTGCAGCGGTTGCAGGCCGACGACGCCGATAAAGGTCTGCATGGTGTTATAGGTGAACATGCCGCCGCAGGAGCCATAGCCGGGGCAGGCATGGCACGCGATGCGGAACTTGTAATCCTCGTCATGGCTGCCAGCGACCTGGTAAGAGGCGACGATGTCCAGCGCCTCGTTGGTGTCCGGGTCGTGGCCGGGATGGATCGGGCCGTCGGACATGATGATTGCCGGCTGATTGTGCTCCAGCAATGCTGCCAGCGTGCCGACCGGCGGCTTGTCGCAGGCGACGACCGCGATGCACCCGGCGAGGCCCGAGCCGGAGAGGTGCTCTGCCAGGCCATCCTGGGTGATCTCGCGCCCGATCAGCGAATAGCGCATCTCGCGCGTGCCGTTGCGGATGCCATCGGAAATGCCGACCGTGTATTCCGGCTGTACCAGCCGCAGCCGCATCTGGCCTTCGCCCATGCCGATTTTGGCCCGGAGCGCTTCGTGGATTTCCTCCACCTTGCGCTGTACGCCGATATAGCACTGGCTGTCGCCCTTGTTGCCGACCACGCCAACAGAGGGCTCGTGAATCAGCTCAACCGGCGTGTCGAGCTCTCGCGCGATGCCGATGGTCTGGGACGAGCGGCCGGGATGGCGGTCGATGATAACGGGTTTGGACGAAGACACGGCGAAACGGCTCCTGTCAAAAGATCGGAGTTTGGCGAACGGTTGCCGCTCTTATGGCGTGGAAGAAGGTCCGGGGCAAGAGAAGGTCGCGTGGCTGAGGCGCTGCAATCTTGCCTGGCAATGGAACCGCCAGGGCCCGCGGCGTCCGCCGGCTTCGGCTCACACGCTTATGACCGGACCAGCCGGAAATAAAGCCAATCGGGCAGCAAACGCGCCAGACGGAAAAACAACGCAAATCTGCGCGGAAAATCGGTTCGGAACCGCTGGCTTTTCATAGCCTGCAAGGTCCGGCTCGCGGCCTTTTCCGGGCTCATGATGAACGGCATGCGGAAGTCGTTTTTGGCCGTCAGGCGGGTTTCGATGAACCCCGGATTGATGACCTGGACAGCAAACCGGTCGCGCGGCAGGTCGCATCGCAAGCATTCCGCCAGATTGTTGATACCTGCCTTGCTGGCGGCATAGCCAATGGCACCGGGAAGACCCCGATATCCGGCAATAGACCCAATCAGCACGATGTGGCCCCATCCCTGCTTAGCCATAGCCGGCACGGCGCAACCGAGCACGCGGGCGGCGCCGGTCAGGTTCACGTCGAACATCGCCTCGACACCGTCGAAATTCCAATTCATGGCATCGACGGGCTCGTAAAAGGCCGCGTTGTATATTACCCCATCCAACGGCGGCAGGTTTGCGAATGCGGCCCGAACGCTCTCGCTATCGCGGACATCGCATGGCGCAATCGCGTGATGACCCGGCAGGCTGCCGGCCAGTTCGGCCAGACGGTTTTCGTTCCGGGCGGAGAGGCAAAGCGTGGCACCCGCAGCGGCCAATTCGACGGCCAATGCCCGCCCCAGCCCTTCGGATGCTCCCACCAGCCAATAGGTCTTGCCGGCCCATCCGGTCATCAATGGCGAACCGCGGCTGGACGGTTGAACACCGCAAACAACTCGGCCGCCTTGAAGCCGAATTTGCGCATCTCGGACCGGTTCACGATTGAGCCGTCTTCCATAAGGTAGAGCCAGTCGACCACGTCCAGCACATGCCCGCCGGCCCGTTGGGGCAGGCGCAGGCGATAGGTCATTCGCACCGAATTTCCGGAGATGACCCCTTCCGCGGGCCCCTCAATGTCGGCGGCAGTAGCCGAGAACCGGTCGGCGCCCGTGAAAGCGATCTGCCATTCGCGGGTGTCAACCGTGTTCGTGCCATCATAGGCGAACTGCTCGGCCAGCATTCCGCCAGCGTCGTCGAATTTGCCGGTAATTGTCGCGGTGAAGCGCGTGTTGGCTCGGCCCGTGTAGTCGAAAATCGCGCCGTGGGCGATATATTCCCCGCTGAGCATGGTCTTCAGGTCGAAAATCGGGCGTTCGGCGGCATAGTCGTCGGTTTTTTGGGCGCGAAAGCTCCAAAAATGATCCCAGGCTCGGGACGCGCCGATCGCGATGGCGGCTCCGACGATGACATAGGCGATCGCACTCACGGCTGGCTTCCTTCCGGAATCGGGGTAAGGGAAAGGGCAAAAACGGTCATTGCCTTCAGGACACAGGGAACGCCCGCATAGGCGATGCTGAGAGCCTGCAAGGCGAAGGGGCTGTTGGCCGTCGCGCCAGGCTCGAAGCCGGCTGCGGCGAGGGCCGGCAGGGCCAGGCCGGCAGCCAGCGCCAGCGAAGCTTTGTTTACGAACCCCCACAACCCAAAGGCCAACTCCCCGCCGCCCTCATGATTCGAGAGCCGGGCGGACAGCAGCGCTGGAAGCAGGGTCATATCCGCACCGACACAAAACCCCGAGGCGATGCAGATGCCGTAAAACAGGAGCCAGTCTCCCGATCCCAGGGTCATGGCCCCGAGGAATGCCGCGGTTGCGGCGCTCATGCCCAGGATCAGGGCGCGGCGGGCGCCGATCCGATTGGCAATCCTTCCCCAGACCGGTGCACCCACGGCGGCGGCGGCAAAAAACAGCAGCAGTGCCGGCCCCGCATGTTCGGCTGCCTGGAGTCGGTCCTCGACGAAAAAAACAAACAGGGTCGCGGTAAGTCCGGTCGGCAGCGCGTTGATGAGCCCGATCAGAAGCAGGCGTTGCACCTTTGGGTCTGTCAGCACCTGTTTCGGGATACGTTTCGGGCCGGAGGTCTGCCCGGCAGGCCACCAGCGCCGCATGCGCCATACCGCTACAACCAGCAGCAGGCAGAATGCTGCGGCATAGAGTGAAAACGCATACGGCTTGCCGACCAGACTGGCAGCCAGCGCCGGCGCCACGCAGGCAGCACACACGCCCCCCAGCACGCCCGCCTCCCGCCAACCCGCCAGGCGATTGTGGCCTCCGGGCAGCGACTGCGCCAGAACCACGCCGCTGCTGTAATACAAGATTTGCAAGGCGCTAAAGCCGGTGAAAACGACCGCCAGGCTGACGGTTAGCCAAAGCGCCGGCAGGGGCAAGGGCGCCGGCGCAAAAAGCGCCAGGGCGCCGAGGCCCAGCAACGCACCGAATCCGGCCGCAAACAGGCGCCGCCAGGCCGGACAGCGACCGATCCACCAGCCCAGCAACGGGTCCTGGACGAAATCCAACAGCCGGACGGCCAACAAAACAAACCCGACCGTGGCGAGGCTCAGGCCGTGCTGCGCTGCGTAAAGACTGGGGGTGTGAATGTAGATCGGCGGTCCGGCGAAGGCGACGGCTGCGCCGAATAAGGCGTATGGCCCCAGCATTCGACCGGCCGGGGTTCGATTGGCCGGGGCTTGGTTGGCCGGGGTTTGGCTGACGGCCAGGGCTACCATCGGGCACCGCCGGTCAGGCGACGGGATTGTTCGGGAAAGCGGCTGTCACTGCTCAGCCAAATACCGAGATAGGCGCGGCGAATGTTCGGCATGGCCAGCTCGCATAGCCGAACGCCGTTGAAATACAGCACCACCCTGTCCGGGTGCGGGCTCGCCGCCGTAAACCGGTCGCCGGGCTTCACATTCGCCATGCAGGGCGCGATTTCGGCCCTGAAATCCGCAAGGCGCCGCTCTGGCCAACCGTTGATGCGCGCCATTTCCTCAAGGGTGGAATCGGTCAGGTCGCGGGCTGTGAAATCGGTGCGATAGGTAAGGGAGAGGGCCAGTGGCGAATCCCAATCGAAACCACCCTTATTCCCCCAAAGCTCGGCATCGAAGAACCGCCAGAACAGAAACCCCACCGAACCCGACCCGATATGTTCAAAGCCGATCTCGTATTTCTCCAGTTCGGCCGGGCGCACGGTCTTGGCAATCGCCAAGCACGGCACAAGCAGCAAAGTTGCCAATGCGATCAGCCTGGTCATCGCGAAACCTCTTCGGTCGGTGGAGCGGGTCGGGGAAGGTAGCGCGCGCCTTTCAGCTTCAGCTTCACCGCCTGCCAATGGATCAAGCCCCAGACGCGCAACGACCCCAAGGGGTGGCGCAGGAGCATTCGCAAAAGACCCCGGTCCGTCATCGGCCGCAGCGAGCCGTTTAGCGTGGCTGTCACGCCGCTCTGGCCGCGACGATGGTCGATGACGATCGCCAGCCAATCGCTCTGCAAATCGAAGCGGAAGCCATAATCGCCGGCAATCTCTTGAAAAGGCGAGACGTGAAAGACCTTGGCCGCCGCGATCGTGTCTTCGGCTGTCAGCGGCTGCCAGTCAGTCCGGGCGCAAAGGTAGCAGTGCCGGTCTCCGAACGTGTTGTTCACCTCTGCCAGCACCGCGCGGACGTGCCCTTGTGCATCCCGGAAAAACCAAAAACTGACCGGATTAAACACAAAACCCAAGAAGCGCGGCTGGGTGAGCAGCCAGACTTCGGCAGCGGCGTCCTCCGGCAGGCCCAACGCGAACGCGCGCTCCCGCGCCCACTCGGCAGCTTCCGGGCCGCCGCGGCCGTGATCACGGTCGGAGAGGCCGAACAGCGCCAGGCGTCGCCGCCGAAGCAAGCGACAACCCGGAGAGGCCTCGGGCCAAACGCGCCAAAGCACATAGTCCACGCTATAGGCAAAGGCATTGGCAGGACCGCCGCGCCGGCCGTGCCACGTCTTGCCGGTCATGATCGCGGCGCCGCTTTCGGGCCAGGATGCTGCCGTCAGGTCCATTGCGGTTGCACCCCCATTGCGCGCGCCACATTCACGGCGCTCGACAGTCCGTCCTCGTGAAAGCCATACCGTGTGTAGGCGCCGCAGAACCAGGTGTTACGCCGGCCCTGCATGGCCCCCAGCCGTTCTTGCGCGGCCAGCGCGCCATGGTCGAACTGCGGATGCCAGAACACGGTTTCATCGAAAATATGCTCGTCCCGAATCGGTTTTTCGGTATTGAGCGAGAGAAACAGGGGAATGTGTTTCGGCAGGTTTTGAAGCCGGTTCATCCAATAGGTAAGGGCGACGGGACGCGTTTCCTGCCCCGTGCGCCCGCGATAGTTCCAACTCGCCCAGCAGGCCTGCCTTTGCGGCATGTGGGAGGGGTCGTCGTGCAGATAGGCGCGGTTCGGGGTGTACCGCAGCTTCGACAACACGCCGGTTTCGGTGGCATCGGCATCGCCCAGCAACCGCAGCGCCTGATCGGAGTGACAGGCGAGAACCACCGCATCGTAGCTTTCCCGCGGTTGCCCTTCGGTTTTTACCCACGCGCCTTTCTGGGTGCGTTCGATCCCTTGTACCGGCGTTGCGGGGCGTATCTCGCCCCCCCGCGATAGAATGGCCTTGGCGAGCCGCTCGACATAGACCCGGCTGCCGCCATCGACCGTGTACCATTGCGGCTGATCGTGAAGGGTCAGCAGGCCGTGATTGTCGAAAAAGCGGATCAGGCTGTGCGCGGGGAACGACTGCATCTCGTGCGGGGAGGTGCTCCAAATCGCGCTTGCCAGCGGCAGCATGAAATATCGGCGGAACCAGTCGCCCATCTTCAACTGGTCCAAGAGTTCGCGGAGCGACAACCCGTGGTTTTCACACGCAGCGCGGGCTGTCCGGTTGAACCTGGGAATATCCCGCAGCATCCGCCAGAACGCGGGCCGCGTCAGATTTCGCCGTTGGGCAAACAGGGCCGAGGTCGCGTGTAACCCGTATTCCAGCCGGCCATCGTCTATCGTCGCAGAAAAAGCCATATCGCTCTTCTTGACCGGAACATCAAGCGACTCGAACAGCGCTGTCAGCAGTGGGTAGTTCTGCCGGTTGAAGACAATAAAGCCGGTATCCACCGGCACTTGCTCCCGGCGCCCGGCCACAAGTGTGCGGGCATGGCCCCCGAGCCGCGCTTCGGCTTCGTATAACGTGACCCGGTGGGTCTCGGACAAGGCGTACGCGGCGCTCAGTCCGGAAATCCCGGCGCCGATCACCGCAACTCTATGGCCGATAGGGTCGTTCTCAACGCTGTCGAAGGGCATGAAAATCCTCGCAAGTCCGATCAATGAGCTTACGGACGCGACGCGGCGATGGATCATACCGGCCCGGCATTTGCCAGATGCAGCGTGGACATGGCCTCAACCGAACGGAGGAGCCGGGCTCGGCGCCCTTTGTCGGAATGCAGGCTCGACAGAGCGCTCGGTCAGCGCGATTTCTCAGGATGCGGAATTGGCGATCAGAGGTTCCATTCGGACCCGCTCACCCCGCCTTGCTGCAACTGCCTCCGCCCAGCACGCAGAACTTCGCGCAATGCGGGTGGTTTAACGGCACCGCACCGGAGGCGTCTGCCAGGGTTTCGCCAAGCTCGAACTGCGGGTCGTAGGGCAGCAGCGTGCAGGCGACCACCGCTGGCCGCTCCGCGCCCTTGCGTTTCACAACCATGCGGCTGGAAGCGCACATCATCGCCCGTGGATCCCGGTCCAGAATCCCCCAGCACGCGGTGGTGATTTCGGGCACGTCCACCTGCTCGTCCATTTCCGGGAACAACACCAACTGGGACGGGTCGCCTGCATCCACGGGCCAACCCTCTGCCGCGATCAGGCGGGCATAACCGGCCCGCGCCGCTGCCTCGCTTTCGCCCCAGCAGGTGCGGCCGGCCAGGTGCATGTTGAAGCCGTGTTCGGCCAGCCAGCGCAGGCCCTTCATTGTCGGCTCCCAAGAGCGCGGGCCGCGCTCCACTTCGTGCAGGGCCTGGGTGTGGTGGTCCAGCGAGACGCGCAGCACCAGCCGGTCACCATGGCGCGCCTTCAGGTCCAGCAGGGGTGCGGCCAGCTTCATCATCGGCCGCATGGCGTTGGTCAGCACCAGGGCGCGCAAGCTGCGCGACAGAATCGCATCCAGGATGGCCACGATCTCCGGTGCCATGAACGGCTCGCCACCGGTCAGGCCGATTTCTTCCACCGGCCAGCCGTCGCGGGCGATTTCGTCGAGATAGGGCAGTACGTCCGACAGGGTCAGATACACCAGCGCATCGTTGACCGGGGAGCTTTCGATATAGCAATTACGGCAGGTCAGATTGCAGAGTGTGCCGGTGTTGAACCATAGCGTCGCCAGGCGGTCCAATGCCACGCTGGCCCGGTCGGAGCCGTCCAACGTCTTCAGAGGGTCCAAAAACTTGCGCGGGTCGAGGCCGGAGGTGGCCGGCTGGCCGGCGGTATGATTCATGAAGCTAGAGACTCCAGCGCGGGGGTGGATCAGGCGGAACGGTGTCCCAGCGGTCCGATCGAAACGCTTGTCAGGGCAAGTGTTTCGTGAATCGGCCCACTGTTTCAGAAATCTGGCGGTTCGGTTCAGCCAACGGGTGGGGACCGTCTGTCGGCATCGAACCGCTAGACCTAGCCGCTGGAGGTGCTTTTCAAAAATAA
>Ga0206129_10007883_pt1 | contig 10366 bp, 11 predicted proteins | sample Helgoland_Spring_8_FD_148616 | JGI IMG/M metagenome (GOLD analysis project Ga0206129, IMG submission 148616) | Pelagic subsurface seawater microbial communities from Kabeltonne, Helgoland, North Sea - Helgoland_Spring_Bloom_20160502_2 | ecosystem: Environmental > Aquatic > Marine > Epipelagic ...
CCGAACTCCGTCACAAAGTCTTTCAGGCTTGCATGCTCGTTCGCCTTGGCGCGGGAGACGTCCAGGTTAAGGCCGCGGCAGCGCAGATAGAACCAGACGCCAACGGCCATGCAGACCGCGCCCGGCACGATGAAAGCCGCGCGCCAACTCACCGCCAGCGTCAGCACTTCCGCAACGATGGCCGCACTCGCCATGCCGAGCGAGCCGAACACGCCGTTGACCCCCAGCATCTTGCCCCGGTTCTTGCCGGCAGCCCGGATCACCATGGGAATGCCGACCGGATGGTAGATCGAGGCAAAGAGGCCGATGGCAGAAAGCCAAACGCCCACCTCCCACGCGGAATCCGACAGCCCCGCCATGATGGCCGAGGCGCCGATGCCCAGGAAGAACAGGGTCATGGTGCCGACGCTGCTCCACCGGTCCGCCAGCCAGCCGGCGAGCGGCGCGCCGGCGCCGAACAGCACGAAACCCAACCAGGCAAGCCCGACCAGCTGGCCATAGCTCATGCCGAATTCGGCCTCCAGCGGGCCGATGACGATGACGGTGGCAAACAGCAGGATCAGCATATGATCGAAGCTGTGGCCAATGCAGAGAAAGGGCATCGGCCCGCGGAAAAAGCCTTTCATGGCGCTAGGGCGTTCCTTGCTGGCTGCCCGAGTCCTGAGTCTCGGCAGCGATCCAATCGAGAAAATCCGGGTTGCCGCCCCGTACGGGCAGCGCAACCACGCAGGGGCAGGTGTAGCCGTGCAATTCCTTGATTCGGGCCGTGACCTTGTCGGTCAGGTCGGCGCGGGTCTTGGCGATCAGCGCGGTTTCCGACCCTTGCTGCACAGCCCCCTGCCACCAATAGAACGAGGCGATGCCGCCCAGAATGTTGGCGCACGCGGCCAGCCGCTCCTCTACCAGGGTGCGGGCAATGACGGCGGCTTCTTCCGGCGAGTCGGCGGTGATGTAGAGAAAGACAGGCTGCATCGGCTTTGGCGCTGGCGGGTGAGACCAAAGCTGCAGTTTATATCAGAATTCGCATCCGGTCCCGCCATCCGTTTTCACAGGACGGACAGCTATCTCGGCGCCCGCTCGAAATCCAGGTGCTCGTCCACCGGCTTGCCGGTCAGCAGGCGGCGCAGGCTGTCGAGCGCCATTTCGATGGCGCCGTTGCGCACCCGCTCCCCATTGCCGACCAGGTTGGAGCCGCGGCGGACCACGTGGCCGGCGGTGGCGATCGCGATCTCAATCTGCGGGTCGCGCTCGCCGGAGGTGTCCAGCAGCACGGCGATGCCATGGCTGGTGCCGCTCTGCACCCGGACCGCGGTGGCGGCGTTCTCCACCAGCGCCTCGTCCTCGCTGGCGAGGTCCAGCAGCGTGGCGAGGTCGTGGCGGCGGTTGCTGACGGCGGCGCGGCGGAACACGGCGCCCTGCGGATCGGCCGCGGCGAGGCGCATGCCGACATGGCCGAACGTGCCGACCTCCGCCACCGCGACGCTGCCGCCGCTGTCCGACAGCGCCGAAAGGATCACGCCTTCCAGCGTCTCGTCATCCTCCGACAGGATGACATTGCCGAGGCGCTTGCGCACCTCCGCCGCCACCGGGGCGACCAGAGCCTTGGCTTCTTCGACGGTCGGGGCCTGCACCGCCAACTTGGTCTCCAATTGCGGGTAATGGGCCTGGAAGCCCAGCTTTACCGTGCCTGCCGGCGCCAGGTCCTCGACGCCGGAAAGCAGGTTGTCGACCCGGCTCTCGCCCATGCCGAAGGAATGGAAGCGCTTCAGATAGTTGACTTGGCGCACGCCGAACAACTCGCGCAGCCGGGGGATCAACTGGTCCTCCAGCATTCTGTGGATCTCGCGCGGGACGCCCGGCGTGAAATAGAACCGTGCCTTGCCGATATCGATCTGAAAGCCGCAGGCGGTGCCGACCGGGTTGTCGATCAGGTCGGCGCCTTCCGGCAGCATGGCCTGCTTGCGGTTGTTCGGCGGCATGGCGCGGCCGCGCTCGGCATAGAAGCTTTCGATCTTGGCGAGCCAGTCCGGCCAGAGCGCGAGGCCGACGCCCGCCACCTCCGCCGCCACCTCCTGGCTGAGGTCGTCCTTGGTGGGCCCGAGACCGCCGTTGACGATCACCGCGTCTGCGCGCCTGGAGGCCAGCTCGAACGCCTCGATCAGGGTCGCGCGGTCATCGCCCACGGTGGTCTCCCAGGTGACCGGCAGCCCTTCCTCCAGCAGGCGGCGGGAGATGTGGCTGAAATTGGTGTTGACGGTCTTGCCGCTCAGCACCTCGTCGCCGGTGCAGATGATCTCGATGTGCATTTGTGGGGGCGCGGTCCTGGAGGCGGGAAAAACAGGGCTGCGGCTGTTATGCCCGAATCCGCGGCAGGGCAAAAGCGAAAGCGCAGGGCGGAGGCCGGCAAGGGCCCCGCCGCCGCAAACAAAACGTCCATCGGCCTTGATCAGGATCAATGAGCCTAACGGGATAACAACCTAGTGGTTGGATGCAGACAGATGGGGACTATCCGTCGGGTGAATCGAACCACCGGATTGTTGAAATAGTGGGCCGGTTCACGAAACACTCGTCGTAGCAAGCGTTTCGATCGGACCATTAGAGAGAGATCATCGGTTACCGCAATATCGGAGTGTATCATGGCAGATGAGTCTTCAAAGGTGCGCGAGGCTGTGGGTGTGTTCGGCGATGCCGCTTCTCTGCAGGCTGCCGTGGATGCGCTGCAGAGCGCCGGCTTCGGCCGGGTCGACCTCAGCCTGATGGCGGGCGAGGACGCGGTGCGGGATAAGCTTGGTCACCTCTATCGCCGGGTGGAGGAAGCGGAGGACGACCCCGCAGCGCCCCGCACGGCCTATGTGGCGCCGGAATCCCGCGGCGAAGCCGAAGGCTATCTGATTGGCGGCCTTACCTATGTGGGCGCGGTGGCTGCTGCGGGCGCGGTCGTTGCTTCCGGCGGCACCATGGGGGCGGCGATAGCCGGCGCGGCGGCGCTCGGCGCCAGCGGCGCGTTGATCGGCAGCGTCCTGTCAGGGCTGTTGGAGCGGGAGCATGCCGACGCCATCCAGGCCCAACTCGATCGCGGCGGGCTCCTGCTTTGGGTGCATGTCCGCGACAGCGCCCATGAGCGCCAGGCACTGGAGATCCTGCGCAAACATTCCGCAAGGGACGTTCACGTCCATGAGTTGAAGGGCTGAGTTCTCGCCCGAAGCACAAGGGGCTCCTTGTCTCTCCCGAAAAGGTCTCTCCCGAAAAGCTTTCGATCTCGGTGAGCCCATCCGGCGAGAGCTGCAGGCCGGCGGCTGCCACCTCCGTCACCACCGCCTCCCAGCGGTTCGATGCCAACGGATGGCACCCATCCGTTGGCATCGAACCACCGGATTAATGAAATAGTGGTCTGCCCGAGGCGGTTTCCCACGCGGCCGGCAGGCCCTCCTCCAGCAGGGGGCGGGGAATGGGGCTGAAGGTGGTGTTGCTGGTCTTGCCGCTCCCCAAGAACGGAAAACCCCCGCTGCGCAAGCAGCGGGGGTTTCCGCAACCGAGCCTTAGCCGGAAGGCTAAGCGCGGTTCCGATCGCTTGCCTTAGGCGCGACGACGGGCAACTGCCAAGCCGACGATGCCGACGCCCATCAGCGCCAGAACGGCCGGCTCAGAGACCACCGGCGGCGGGACGTCGATCGTGTCGATCAGGTCCAGCACGATGTCGCCGGTGCTCGAGGTCGCCTCGATGGTCAGCGTGACAGCGGTCGCGGCGGTGAAGTCGGCGGTGCCGATGAAGTTGGTGAAGAAGAAGCTCTCGGTGCCGACACTCAGCATGTTCAGCGCCAGGCTCGACGAGCCGGCAGCCGAATCGACGCCGATGGTCAGGTTCACGTTGCCGACGTCGATCGAGATCACTTCGAGACGGATGCCGTTGGACATACCGGCAGAGGTCAGGTCAACGCCCGCGCCGCCGCCGAGGCCCGCGCCGTTCGCGTCCCAGGTGACCATGGAGGAACCGGTGTCGGCAACCTGGCCGTGGGCCAGCACGCCCGGCGGGATGAGCGTCTGCAGCGACGTGGTCATGCCGGACAGAATCTCGAGGGTGCGCGAACCGCCGACGGCGGTCGCAGCGGCCGTGTTGGACGGGCCCGGTGCGACCATGCTGACGAGGTCCATACCGTCATTGAAATCGTCGATCAACAGGGCGTGCGCCGGGGCGGCGACCATCGCCGTCGCCAAAACCGCCGCGGACAGAATGTAGTTACGCATGGGTTATCTCCTCTGACTTGCCAAAATGAGCTTGGGTCAGTTTTCCGACCAAGCGGTACGACCAATACAAGCAACCCGCATGCCAAACTCAAACATCGCGCCTGCGTCCCAAGATTCCGGGGTTTTCGCCTCTCCACGCCCTTCGTGGCCGCGACCCGACGCTGGCAAATTGTAAAATCAATGATACAGCATGTGCTGCACATTACACATTCGCGTCGCGGGCATCTATACGTATGATCCTGGCCACTCGCCCACCTCTTCCCCCAAGCCTCGGACTGCTGCCGCCATGACCGACCCCGCCGTGGTTTTCGCCTTTAGCCTGACCGCAGGGGCCATCGTGGTCTCGCCCGGGCCGGATACGACGCCGATCATCCGCCACACGCTTGCGACCGTGCTGGGGCTTTCCCTGGTCATCGCTGCCAGCAAGACCGCGCCGGGCAGTATGATCGAAGGCGCCAGGACCGCAAGCGACCGGCTGTTCTAGGCCTCGCGCGCCATGCAGCAGGGCATTCTCTCGAACATCACCGTCATCGATATGACGGAGGGCGTGGCCGGCCCCTATGCCGCCATGGTGCTTGCCGACCAGGGCGCCAACGTTGTCAAGGTGGAGCGGCCGGCCGGCGACTGGTCCCGCCCTGCCGATCATTTCCATGTCGATGGCGAGGCGAACGCCCAGTTCATCGCCCTCAACCGCAACAAGCGCGACATCGGCCTGAATGTCGCCAGCGCCGGCGGCCGGCAGGTGCTGGAGCGGCTGGTGGCGAAGGCCGATGTGCTGCTCTCCAACTACCGCCCCGGCGTCATGGCGAAGCTGGGCTTCGGTTACGAGCCTTGCCGGGCGCTGAACCCGGACCTGGTCTATTGCAGCATTTCCGGCTTCGGTCAGGAGGGCGCCTACGCCCAGACCCCCGCCAGCGACACCATCATCCAGGCGATGAGCGGTCTGATGAGCCTGGTGGGCGAGCCGAACGGCCCACCCACGCGCGTCGGCTTCCCGCTGGTCGATATGGCGGCGGCGAATTACGCCGTGCAGGCGATCCTGCTGGCGCTCTATGGCCGGCTGACGGGCCGGGGCGGCGCCAATATCGATATCAGCCTGCTGGCCGCGGCGCTGGGGCTGATGAGCGCGGGCTACACTCGCTATCTGGCGTCGGGCAAAGTGCCGCTCCGCCAGGGCAACCAGAACACCAACCTGGCGCCGGCCGGTGCCTTCCAGGCGGGCGACGGGCGCTATCTGAGCCTCGCCATCCTGCGGAACGAGCATTGGCTGAAATTTTGCAACGCCATGGGGCTGGAGCATCTGGCCGACGACCCGCGCTTCGCCACCAACGCGCTCCGGGTCGAGCACCGGGCGGTGCTGGACGGGTTCATCGTCCCCCTGTTCGCGTCCGAACCCGCGGCCACCTGGCTCGAGCGGCTGCAGGCGGCAGACATTCTCTGCGGCCCGATCAACACCTTTGCCGATGTCGCCGCCGACCCCAGCCTGGCCCCGGCCCTGCCGCTGGTCGATGGCATGGCGGCGGTGGTGCAACAGGCGGTTGGCGTGCCGATCCGCCGGGACGGCGCCCTCAACGCTACCCGCAGTCCCGCGCCGGCCAAGGGCCAGCACACGCGGGAGGTTTTGGCGGAGTTCGGCTTTTCGCAGCGCGAGACGGCCGCGCTGCTCGGCAGCGGTGCGGCGTTCGAGGCGGGCGGCTGACGTTCTTCCAGGCCGGTATCACTCTTTCAAGGCGGTATCGGGGCAGCCGCTGCCGCCGCTACTCCGCAGCGGCCTGGCCGGTCTTGATCAGATCGAACAGCGGGAAGAAATACTCCGGCTCCTGGGCCCCGCTGACCGCATAGGTGCCATCGACGATGAAGCACGGCACGCCCTGAATGCCCATGCGCCGGGCGTGTGCGTCTTCTTCGACTACCCGGTCGTGGTAGAGGTCGCCCGCCAGAAACGCTTCGGCCAGTTCCACGTCCAAACCCGCGCAGGCCACCGCCTCCAGCAGCACGGCGGTCGAGCCCAGGTCCTTGCCTTGCAGGAAGTACACCTGGAACAGCGCTTCGACCATGGCATCCTGCGGATCGTCGCCGGCTTGGTCCGCCGCCCAGGCGATCAGCCGGTGCGAGCGCACGGTGTTCGGTGTGCGGGTCATCAGGTCGAAGCGGAAATCCAGGCCCTCGGTGACGCCGATCTCGCGGATGTTGGCATAGATGCGGTCGGCATCGCTGGCGCCGAACTTGGCGCGCAGATACTCTTCGCGCGGCACGCCCGCCGCCGGCATCCACGGGTTGAGCTGGAAGGCGTGCCAGTGTACCTCGGCCTCGATATCCGGGCGCGCCGTCAGGGCGCGTTGCAAGCGCCGCTTGCCGATGTAACACCAAGGGCAGATGCTGTCGGAATAGAGATCGATGCGCATGGGCGGCGGCTCTCCCAGCTTGCGGTTGGCAGGTCCGGGCGACCATGCGGCCCAAGCCGCCTCGGGGTCAAGCCCACCCGTTCCAGCCGTTGCCGCAAAGGAGTTGCCCGTCATGCCCCAGGAAACGCCCATCCCGCCCGCCGACCCGACCCGCGCGTTCCGCCTCGACGGCAAGGTGGCGCTGGTGACCGGCGCCTCCCGCGGGCTTGGCCGCGGTTTCGCCCAGGTGCTGGCCGCCGCCGGTGCCACCGTCGTCCTCGCCGCCCGCGGGGTGGAGCAACTGGCCGTGGTCCGGGAGGATATCGCGGCTGCCGGCGGCAGCGCCATCGCCCTGCAACTGGACGTGCGCGACCGTGAACAGGCAGAGGACGCCATCGCCGCCGCCGTTGAGCAGGCCGGCCGCATCGACGTGCTGGTGAACAATTCCGGCGTCGCCATCACCCGCCGCATCCTGGACGTGAGCGAGGACGACTGGTCCAGCGTGCTCGACACCAACCTGACCGGTGCCTGGAATGTCGCCCAGGCCGTCGCCCGCCAGATGGCCGGGGATGGCGAGGGCGGCACCATCGTCAACATCTCCTCCCTGCTCGGCATCCGCACCCAGCCGGGCGTCGTCGCCTACTCGGTCGCCAAGGCCGGCCTCGACCACCTGACCCGGGCGATGGCGGTGGAATTGGCGCGCCAGTCGATCCGCGTGAACTCGCTCGCCCCCGGCTACATCCTGACCGATCTGAACCGCGGCTTTTTCGAGACCGAACCCGGTAAGGCGATGATCGCCCGCGTGCCCATGCGCCGGCTGGGCCTGCCGGAGGACCTGACCGGCGCCCTGCTGTTCCTGGCGAGCGACGCGTCCCGCTATGTCACCGGCCAGGTGCTGGTGGTGGATGGCGGCCATGCGGTGGCGGCAATTTGAGGTTTCGCTGACCGCAGCAGGCGGTTAGCATTCTCGGGGATCAACCGCCAACCGGAAAGGAGCAGCGTCATGGCCTGGTCGATCAAGGGGGAATACATGGAGAGTTGCAATTGCGACTATCTCTGCCCCTGCATTTACACCAACCCGCAGGGCCCCGCCACGCGCGACCACTGCACCGCGCTGCTGATCTTTCGCATTGACGAAGGCCAGGCCGACGGCGTCGATCTGGCCGGCGCCAAGTTCGCGCTCATCTTCAAGACCGGCCGCGTCATGGCCGACGGCAACTGGACCTACGCCGCCGTGATCGACCCTGCCAGCGAGGCACAGGCCAGCCCGCTGGAGGCCATCGCCGCCGGCAGCGCCGGTGGGGTGCCGCAACACATCTGCGATGGCCTGGTGACCAACCACCGTGGCGTGATCCAGGCCCCAATTGCCTTTCAGATCAACGGGCTGGAGCGTTCGGTCGATATCCCGGGGGTGCTGTCGTTCGCGATCGAAGGGGTGGAGCCGCGCGTCGAGCCCGGCGTGGCCATGCACATCGACCACACCTCCCACCCCGCCAACCGCCGTCTGGCGCTGGCCCAGGCCCGCGAAATGCGCGTCAGCGCCTTTGGCATCGCCGAAACCCTGCAGGGCCAGGCCAACAACGGCCACTTCGCGCCGTTTGCCTGGGAGGGCTGAGGCGCCGGGCTGCCCTGCGTTAGCCTCTGGCGCCGGCGGCAGGTGGATGCTACCACCCTTGCCGAGATTGACCGATTAGGAGGAGTCCCAGAGATGGACGTGAATGGGCTTGCCGCCGTTGTGACCGGCGGTGCTTCCGGCCTTGGCCGCGCAACTGCCATGAAACTGGTGGAGGCCGGCGCCAAGGTCGCGCTGCTCGACCGCAATCTGGAGCTTGGCAAGGAAACCGCCAAGGAACTCGGCAACGGCACCGTCGCCATCGAGGTCGACGTCTCCAGCGCCGCAAGCGCGGAGGCCGCGTTCGAGCAGGCCAAGGCCGCCAACGGCCCGACCCGGATCTGCGTCAACTGCGCCGGCATCGGCGGTTCTGTCCGCATTGTCGACCGCCAGGGCAAGCCGATGGAGCTGGAGCATTTCCGCCGCATTATCGAGGTGAATCAGATCGGCACCTTCAACACGCTCCGCCTCGCCGCGGCGCAGATGGCTACAGAGGAGCCGCTGAACGAGAGCGGCCAGCGCGGCGCCATCGTCAACACAGCCTCCGTCGCCGGTTATGAGGGGCAGATCGGCCAGGCCGCCTATGCCTCGTCGAAAGGTGGCGTGATCGCCCTGACCATCTGCGCGGCCCGCGACCTCTCCAGCTTCGGCATTCGTGTCAACACCATCGCCCCCGGCATCATGCTGACACCCTTGCTGAAGGGCCTGCCGGACGAGACGCTGGACATGCTGGGCAAGCAGGTGCCCTTCCCGAAGCGCACCGGTCATGACCACGAGTATGCTTCCATGGCCATGGAACTGATCCGCAACGACTATATGAATGGCGAGACCGTCCGCGTCGATGGAGCCATCCGCATGGGGCCGCGCTGATGCCTCTGTACGAATTGGACGGCTTGGCGCCCATTATAGACGATCCGGATGATTGCTGGATCGCGCCCACCGCCACCATCATCGGCAATGTGCGCATCTGCAAGGGCGCCTCGGTCTGGTGGGGTTGCACCCTTCGCGGCGATAACGAACGCATCACCATCGGCGAGGGCGCGCAGGTGCAGGACGGCAGCGTTCTGCACACCGACCCCGGCTTTCCGCTGACGATGGAGCGCAATTCCAGTGTCGGCCACATGGCCATGCTGCACGGCTGCACGGTGGGCGAGGGCTCGCTGGTCGGCATCGGCGCGGTGGTGTTGAACGGCGCGAAGATCGGCCAAAACTGCCTGGTCGGCGCCAAGGCCTTCGTGCGCGAAGGCATGGAGGTGCCGGAGGGCTCCATGGTGCTGGGCATTCCCGGCAAGGTGGTGCGCCAGCTCTCCGACGAACAGATCGCCGGCATCAACCGCACGGCGGTTCACTACCAGGACAACTGGCGGCGGATGGTGGCCAAGGGCAAGCGCATCGACTGAGCGGCCAGGGGAGGGGGGGGTGCCTGCCCGATGCGGCGCCCGGTCTCCAACTCGTGGATTGTGCAAGCCTGGGGGCCCGTGCCCTGCTTGGCAGGCCGACGGCGACGTTCCAGGCTTTGGATCCAGCGGTTAACAGCATTTTGGGAGCGACGCCCATGCCCGGCCACTTGCTGATTTTCGGCGAAGGCTATACCGGCAAGCGCTTGCGTGCGGCGCTGGAGGCCGAGGGCTGGCGAGTGACCGGCACCGGGCGGAGCTTGGGGCCGGGCCGGCTGATCTTCGACGGCGGTGCCGCCCTGCCGGCAGAGGCTTTGGCTGGCATCACCCATGTCCTGTCCTCCGTTCCGCCGGACACTGCCGGCGACCCGGCGTTGAGGCTGCATGCCGAGGCCTTGGCCGGGCTGGAGAGCCTGGAATGGGCCGGCTATCTCTCCACCACCGGTGTTTATGGCAATCATGACGGCGGCTGGGTCGATGAAACCACGCTGCCCGCCCCGACCGCCGCCCGCTCCGGGCGGCGGCTGCTGGCAGAGCAGGCGTGGCTGGACTGGGGCCGGCGCTGCGGTAAGACCGCGCAGATTTTCCGCCTCGCCGGCATCTATGGCCCCGGTCGCAGCGCGCTGGAGCGCGTGCGGGCGCCCGGCGCCCGGAGCGTGGTCAAGCCGGGTCATGCCATGGGCCGCATCCACGTGGACGATATTGTCCGCCTGATCCGCGCCGGCATG
>Ga0206129_10007885_pt1 | contig 10364 bp, 13 predicted proteins | sample Helgoland_Spring_8_FD_148616 | JGI IMG/M metagenome (GOLD analysis project Ga0206129, IMG submission 148616) | Pelagic subsurface seawater microbial communities from Kabeltonne, Helgoland, North Sea - Helgoland_Spring_Bloom_20160502_2 | ecosystem: Environmental > Aquatic > Marine > Epipelagic ...
GCCTCTAACATACGGAACAACGGGTCGATTATAGCCAGTTACCGCTGCTGTTTCGACCCCAAATTGATTGTATTCGTATCTGTAGCCGGCATACGTGCTTACAACATCTAGACTGTTGTAGTATGCTCCTGCTATAACACCATTGTTGTCGATCCTTACATGCGGATGTATTGGGTTTAAATCACCTGCTAATCCTAGATGCAAACTCAACCCCAATGACCATAAAATTTCCATATTATTATTCCTTAATTCTGTATTACACTTACGCTGCACCCACTTGGATTAGTACAGACACTTGTCATTGAATATGATTGATTGTTGGCACTGTCTTGTGTCAAACTAAAGTTGTATGCTGGACCGTTTATACTTGACAAGTTGATGTCTGCTGTATGAGCACCATTGCCTAGTTGATCAACAGCAACAAGGTTTGAATCACCAGTGATTTCTATGTTAGCCCAATTGCTACCTTGATTGCCTCTTTGTAATAAATCTACATCGTTGTAGTCACCAGTGACTTCTACAAAGCCTTCGTGTGCTCCGTTGCCACGTTGTTTATGTTCTACATCGTTGTAGTCGCCTGTGATAATATCTGCTAAATGATGAGCACTAGCACAACAGTTGCTTGCTTGATCTGTTTGTGCCGAATGATACACATTGTTATTGCCTGTGATGGTTACATAGGCTTCGTGATCGCCACCTTCTGTTGTGTCTGTAGTACCGTCTACTTTTTTACCTTGCCATATTTTTACATCGTTATTGTCGCCGTCGACGTCACTACGTATAAAATTACTTTCGCCGCTGCCACCTTGATATACATCTAATGTGTTGCCATCGCCGTCTAAGTCGCCTTGAAACTGATGATAGTCTCCTATTTGTACAAATGTCATAGTGTTGTTATTGCCATCACTGGTGTCATTCGGACCGATTGAGCCAAGGTCATTGTTGTTTCCTATTTGAGTTTCTGTTATTGTATTGTTATTACCAGATCCGCTAAAGCCAGCAATATTGTTTTCACCATCCTGAGTAACGGTCAATTTAAAGTTGTTGCCCGATTGCGTTACATATAGTTCATTTGCATTACTAGAAGTCGTTTTGACGGATAGTAATACTATTAGCGCCACCGACGCCCACTTTATATCCATAGTTGCTAAACCCTCCTTGCTGCATATCCACACTATAACTGTGCCCTTGACTTAATCTCAGTTGAAAGAAGTGCTGATCGCCTTCTGCTCTACTTACTACAAAGTATGGATATTCTTCATCGTAAAATATATTTGTTTCTGGATCTAATCCTAGAAACTTCTCTTCAAAAAATGCTGCGTTTTGTACCATTAGTTCGTCAAACCATTGTGCTAGTATCTCTGCTAGTTGTCTAGCCATTTCATCGTAAAACTCACTGTTTAAATATGTTGTGTTGTCCAAGTCAGTGACCCAGATGCTTTTGATACCTTCAACAAGCGGATCTTTGTCAAGCTCGTCGAACTTTAAAAAGTCAATGTCTAGTAGATTTGTTACAGGAAACTGTCTTTCCAGTTCTGCATCATATGGAGATTCTTTGCGTATTATAAGCATACTGTTCAGCATGTTTTCTGGCAAGTCTAATAGCACTGTAGGACCTGGTGTTGCTCCACTGTGCGGAACAACTGTGGTTTGAAATGCTTGATTCATTATAACTGTGCCAACATCGCTTGATACACTTATTTCACCAATAATACAATCACCACTGGTATCACAACTTGGTAACAATGTAATCATGCTGCCACCTATCTCATCTACAATCATCATAAAATCCGTGCCACGCACGTTGATGGTTGCACTTGGTGTGCGTATGTTAACACGTTGTCTGCTGTTCTTTGCTATTTGTCCACTGGCATAACGCACTGCGCCTAGTGTTGCTCGCATACTCAATGCACCTTGTTGAGTGTTAGGATCATATATAAACTCATCAATGGTCATGCGTGAGTTTTCTGTTACATCGACTCTAGTATCATCAACAAAATCTAATCTTAGTTTGCCATCGGCTGTAACTACATTGTCATTCATTTCCAAGCCAAGTCCTACTTCGCCTGAGTATGCTGTGTTATCTCGTTTGATTGTGCTGTCGCCTTTTGATTCGGCAATTTGTCCTATGTTAGCATATGTAGGAGTGGCTGATAAAAATAATAGTACAGCTAATAGTTTAGTCAGTTTGGGTGATGTCAACATCTTGTGCATCCCCCGTAAACGTTCCATTTACAGTGTTGTCATATATTCCACTTTGTGTAATATTATAACTACTGCCGCCGCCTGTAACATCTAATTTAATACTATGCCCTGCACTGTCGCCATCACCTGTTTGTGATGTATCAAACGTACTACCTGTTGTGCTGTTTGCTGTAAGTGTTCCATCTGTACCTGCTGTGCTTGCCAGACTGTTTGAACTGTCCACTGTAATGTCTAGGTTTGCTGCTACACCGTCGATTGTGCTTTCGAATACATTGCCATCGCCTGTCACTACAAACGATATCACAGAGTTTTGAGAATCACTAGTTGTACCAATGTCTATATCAAATATCTGATCATCACCAGTTACAGTCATGTCAAGTGTTACAGTTTCGCAGTTTACACCAGTTGAATCGCACACTAAATCTACAACATTATTATTGCCTGTAAATACCCATGTACCTGTGTAGGTGTTACCGTTTATAACTGCTGCTATAGTGTTATTATTACCGGTTTGAGTAATATCAAATGTCATGTCGTCACCAGTAAAGGCAGCATTAGTTGTGCTGTCACCTACTTGGTTGTCCTGACCATCTTGTGTTATGTCTAGATCTAAGTTATCACCAATTTGTGTTATGTAAATTTCATTTGCTTTTACTAACGCTGCAGATGATAAAAATAGCAAACAGACTAATAATACCGTTCTCATTCTCATTCCCTCACCAATATTTAACAAGTAATGAGATAATATTTCGTTAGCCGTTAATGAGTTATGCGTAGTTTATTCTTTAAACTGCCATAATTCTTGGTTGGCGCCTTGGTATATTAGTTCTATAACAGCGGCTTCGATAGCTTCACGCACTGCATAATTAGTTGGTTCATTGACACTGTACCCGGTTTCAACTTCTAATGATTTTGTCCCAAGCTCAACAAACTTAAACACGTCTGCGCCTTGTCTATAGCTTGCTATTGATTTTTCTGCTGCTACACTTACTAGCACTCTGCCCGAGCTTACACTTACAATACGCATCGCAACAGTAACAGTATCGATTCTATATTCTGCTGCTGTGCCTATACCAAAGTATCTTGCTCCTGTACCGCCCGTGGTAATGTTTGAATCATATCCTACAATGCCGCCTTCTAGTATAATACCAGCAAACTTCATTGGTGCCAATGGAGTCGGATCATCTTTTTCATAGTTGGTTCTGGTGTTGCGTATTAGCTGGCGTTCTTTGATCACATTGTCCATACCTACACGCTCTACAACTTCAAACCATGTGCCGTTGCCTGCTTGTAGTAGTGCATCTATTACCCAAACTTCTGCGCCTTGTGTAACAGCCGAACTTAGGTTAGCAATATTATCTGCTGGCTTGCGTTGTCCTGTTTTATCTAAAAAACTATAAACTGCAATAGTCATTACAGGACCTTGTAGTGGTAGCAATTCATTAAGTTCAGTTACCAATGGGTTAGGTTGTAGTTTTGCAGGTCTTTGTAGAGATGTAGGAAGAGTTTCGCCTGCACTGCATGCAGTAAGAAATAATAGTATTGGCAATAGTTTCCACATTAAAAGTTAAACTCCCCTGATCCCGGAATGGTTATTTCTGTATACCCTTCGTCGCCATCTACTATCAGTGTGATGTCGCCGGTTACTGAATCTTTGCTCCAGGTGATCTCTGCTCCTTCGACACTGGTTGTACCCCCATCGGCACATGCAGGCTCTTCTTCGCCGCCGCATCCCGAAAACATACTATCAACCATTTGCTTTGATAGTGTAGCGTAGATGCGTGACTCTAAGTTACGAATAAACTTGTTTAGTGTAGTGTTTTCGAGCTCACGCTCAATACGATCGGCTTCAGCTTGTGCTTTTTTATCAATGTCTTGACGTCTATTAAACTGTAGTTGTTCCATACTTAATACGTGAGCACTATAACCCTGACCGTTAAAGCTAGGACTTTTAAAGTTGTGAACTAGGTCTGCATAAGCCGGAATTGACAAAAAACAAATTAGGGTATATAATAATAAATGCTTCATTGTGTTCTCCATAGTTATTTATGGTAAATAATAGCATAGAACAGGATCGGCTATGGATTTTTTAACACTAGTAAAGGATGTAGGCTTTCCTATTGCGTCAGCAATTGCTGCCGGCTACTTTGTTTTTTTAAGTGTAAAGTTTATTCTTGATGGTGTACAAGATAGTGTAACTACGTTGAAAAATATTGTAAGCGCACTAGATAACCGTGTACAAACTATGAACAATGACCTAGTAAAAATTGACATACTAATGAGTTATGTGTTACAAGTAAAGCCTAACATAGATAGAATTGCTGCCAACGAAGGCAAAGATGACGCACGTAGAGATTAACACAAGGATCAAAATATGTTTAAATCAATTAGAAGAATAGTAGAAAAAATCAAGCTCGAAATTCGTTACAGAAAGCGTCTCAAAGAGCTGAAGAAACGAGATCCGTTTATCTACAAATGAGTTACTGTATATTATTGGTAGCACTAGAAGCAGAGCTACCTTACAAAAGAGCGCCTGGCGATTGTAAAGTAGTTTATACTGGAGTTGGAAAACTTAATGCTGCGTTTGCTGCACAAAAAGCAATCAACGAAGCACACAATTTAGGTTTTCATCCTCGGGTAATAAACTATGGTACTGCTGGAAGTTGTACTCCACTATTAAGTGGACTACAACGTGTTACACGTTTTGTACAACGTGACATGAATGCCGAGCCACTGGTTATGCGCAGTGTTACTCCGTTTGAAGCCGGATTGCGTTTTATAGACTGCGGCCATGACATGACGCCAGGGCTAACCATTGGCACAGGAGACAGTTTTGTACACGAGCTTGATCCCTGGTTGCTGGATAATCATATTGACATTGTAGATATGGAAGCGTATGCTATTGCTAGTGTATGTAAAAAAATGAATGTAAACTTTAACTGTTATAAGTACATCACGGACTACATTGGAACGCCGCACCAAAGTGAAGTGTGGCAGAAACATGTTGCTGATGGTGTCGATAGCATCCTCGAGGTATTAAACTGACTTATATTGTAAATGATGCGTGTATTAAATGCAAGCATATGGATTGTGTAGCAGTGTGTCCAGTAGATTGTTTCTACGAAGGCGAAAACATGCTGGTTATTAATCCAACAGAATGCATTGACTGTGGCGTTTGCGAGCCGGAATGCCCAGCAGATGCAATTCTTCCCGATACTGCGCCGGGTGCTGCAGAGTGGGTAGACTTTAATCAAAAGTATGCAGACCTGTGGCCTGTGATTACACAAATGCGCCCAGAAGATACTCCAGCAGATGCAAATCAATGGCATGGTGTAGAAGGCAAAATAGAATACTTTTCAGAAAAGCCCGGTCAAGGAGATTAAAACAAATTGATAACCTGGGGAATTAGTGCCAACAGTCACGATGCTGCACTAGCAGTTTTTAATAATGACAAACTAGAGTTTGCTAGCCACAGCGAAAGATTCAGTGGTATTAAAAATGATGCTCACTTAAATGATAAGTTAATTGAATATGCAAGACAATGGGGAGAACCAGATGAAATTGTTTGGTATGAACGACCACTGGTTAAAACTATGCGACAAATTAGGGCAGGACAAGGATTCAACATTAGGGAAAATAATGTTAATCATTATCTTCGACAGTATGGGATATCTGCTCCTATTCGCTATATCGATCATCACCTTGCCCATGTTGCTGCCGGTTATTATACTAGCGGGTTTGACACCGCCACTTGTGTGGTTCTCGACAGTATTGGGGAATTCGATACACTTACTATTTGGAATGCGGACAAAAAAGGACTCAAAAAAATATACTCGCAGCGATACCCCCACTCACTTGGATTATGGTATTCGGCTCTCACGCAAAGGGTGGGACTAAAGCCGCAAGAAGATGAATACATTCTTATGGGCATGGCAGCATACGGCAATGCTGACAGATTGTTTAACGATATACTAAATGACTTTCTTATTCTACCAGACGAATCCAGCCTGTTACATATTTTTAACGACAAGCCACGTATAAAGTTCAAGCATAATCTACATAGAGGATGTCAGTGGTGGCGCCCAGATCTTACTACAGAACAAGATATGTTTGATATTGCTGCAGCAACACAGGCAGTGTATCAGTACGTGCTAAAAATTATAAGCAATTGGGCAAGATCAAAGTCGCCATCGGGTAACCTGGTGTTCATGGGAGGCTGTGCGCTAAACTGTAGTGCCAATGGCAGTATTCGCAGTGATTGGAATAATATGCATATTATGGCCAATCCGGGCGATGCAGGAAGTGCCATTGGTGCAGTATTAGCGTATAAAAAACAGTTCCTAGATATGCCTGATATGTTTACTGGATACAATATCAAACGAGAATACCCAGTCGAAACAGCATTACAAGAATTACTTACAACAGGTATTGTGGGTGTTGCCAATGGAAAAGCAGAGTTCGGTCCTCGTGCGTTTGGTAATCGAAGTCTCTTGGCTGATCCTAGAGGCGCCCATATCAAAGATAGAGTTAACGAAATCAAACGCCGACAGCAATTCCGTCCTTTTGCTCCAGTTATTCTGTCGGAGCATTACAGTGAACAATTTGACGGATATGCAAACCAATATATGCAGTTTACTTCACGTTGCAAAAATCCAAACTTGTATCCTGCTATTATACACGCAGACGGAACAAGCAGAGTACAAGTGGTCGGCCCAGACGGTAGCGGAATACGACAACTATTAGAAAAATGGCATGAAGCTACTGGTTGTCCTATGTTGCTAAACACTTCACTTAATATCAAAGGCAAACCAATAGTCAATACAGTAGAAGACGCAGTAGATTTTGAAAACAAATATAATGTAAAGGTATTTTAATGATAACGGAAGAATCAGTGAGAGAAGCGTTAAGAAGTGTATATGATCCAGAAATAGATTTAAACGTACAAGATCTAGGACTTATATACGAAGTTAAGGTCGACGGAGATGATGTTACTATAGTACATACCCTAACCAGTATGATGTGTCCATTTGCTGATCAAATATGCGAAGATATCGAAGTTGCTGTAGCAACAATGCCTGGCGTTGGCAAAGTCAAGCGAGTATTAATTTTTGATCCACCCTTTACTGTAGAAATGGTGCCAGAGGAGACTCGGATGGTAATGGGATGGTACTAATTAATTCAGAGGATTTTCCTAAAATAACCTCTCTTAATTCGGCTTATTTTAGACTAGCTGGACAAGAAGTAAAATGGCTAGACACTGATAACGAAGATACATATCGTTTAAACATGTCTGACCCTCAAATGAAATCTTTGCTATTAGAACTAAAATGGGATAAACTTGATATTACATATAAAATTAACCAAAATGGATTTAGATCTCCGGAGTTTAAAAAAGACGAACCTAATATTTTATTCCTAGGATGTAGTTTTACAGCAGGAATTGGATTGAGATTAAAAGATACATTTTCCTATATCGTGTCGCAGAATCTTGGATTGCAAAATTATAATCTTGGAGTAGGCGGTGGGTCTAGTAAAGCATGCTTTAGGCTCGGAGAATATTGGATACCAAAACTAAAACCAAATATAGTAGTTTTGCTTTCCCCGAACCCAGCCAGAACAGAAATAATAGTAAACGAGGTTCCTTTGCAAATTTCTGTTGGCGAACATTTTAAATCCAAAGCGCCGGAGCTGTATTCGTATTACAAAACTTGGATAACAAACGAAGAAAACTGGAGACTCGAATATGTAGCAATACAGGCTGCACTAGAAAAAATAAGCAAAGATGTTGGAGCTTTGTTTATTGGATTAGATAACGAAACAGATTTTAAAATACAAAAAACCTACTTCGACAAAGCTAGAGATTTACAGCATCCTGGTCGAGGAGCGCACAAACTCACAGCAAAACATATTTTAGCAAAAATACATAAAGCATAAATACCTATATTAAAAAGGTACTACTATGAAGATTTCTGACATTGTTAACGAAGGTCCCAACGATCCACACATTTTTAAAGCTGTATTCTTAGCTGGCGGACCCGGCAGCGGCAAAAGTTTTGTTAGCGGCAAACTGTTAGCCAATACTGGCTTGCGAGTTGTTAACAGTGACGATGTTTATGAATACATGATGAAGAAAAAAGATCTAAAGTTAGATCCAGAAACAATCTTCTCGCCACAAGGTCAGGAAGTACGTGGCCAAGCTAAAGCAATTACCAAACGTAAACAAGATAGCCACATCGTCGGTCGCTTAGGATTAATCATTGACGGCACAGGCAAAGATGTCGCTAAGTACGGCAAAACAAAAAAGATGCTGGAAGAGCTTGGATACGAAACAATGATGTTGTTTGTTAACACCAGTTTAGATGTAGCACAAGATCGCAATACACAACGTCCCAGAAGTTTAGATCCTAAAGTTGTTGAAAAAATGTGGAATGATGTACAGCAGAACATTATGGCATTCCAACAATTGTTTGGAGCAGCAAACTTTTATGTTGTTGACAACAGCGGCGGGTTGGAAGATCCTGCCAGAAAAGAAAACTTTGGGAATGTACAAAAGGCCATTGACAAGTTTATTAATAGCCCGCCTCGTACTAGACAAGCAAAAGCCTGGTTGGATAGTCAGAAGCCAGGAGCGTAATATGTTAATAAGTGATATTCTATACGAACAAGACCAGGAGATTACACAAGCGCAACTTGACGCACTAGAAGCAGTGTTGGATCGTGTGTTTGCGAAACTAGGAATTGATGTAGAGTTTACAAGACACTTTTTAGATCGTGTTAACGATGAGCGCAATCGCAGACAAATTACTATCAAAGAGCTAGGCTTGTTGTTTAAAAAAGAGTTTATCAAATACGGTAAACCTATCGCACAATTAGGACCAGACGCTGAAGCAGTAATGAAAGATATGGAAACAGATATTAATCTTCCATTTGCGTTACGTTGGGATGCTAACAACAACGAGCTAGATCTTATTGCTAAAACTGTAATGCGTAAAGCAGACTTTAAAACCAGCAACAAAACGTTTACAGTTGAAGGTTATAAACTGAAATTAGAGCGTGATGCTGATATGATGGTGTTAAACATTACTGACACTGCTACAGGCAAACGCACAGAAGTACGTGGCAAGCCAGGGTACGAAACAGGCGGCTATGATGCTAGCGATAAGCTACATCAATTGTTAGACAAAATTGGCAAAAGTGCTAATATCAGTGACTTAATGAACGGTGAAACTGTTGGTATTAATCCTAAACACCCACAAGGCGCTAGTGCTAAGAGACATGCTGATACAGCATTTAATGAAGCAAAAGAATCAAATGCACTTACAAAAAAATAATGAAAATTTCAATTGTAGCAAACGACCCAGAAAGTAAAGAGGTGTACGGAATTGCGCTCAGCGCAATGCGTCAATACGGCATTGAGCAGTACACAGTAACCACGACTTTAACACTAGATGATTTCCAAGAACCCAATCTTTATATTATCTCAATGAGATTTGTAAAAAAGATTGATCGCGACTTTTTTAAAAAATGGTTAGAACATTTTTTTGTAAACAAAAAGAATACTATTATTTTCTATGAAAATACCGATAGCAATTTAGAAATAATCGAAACACTGTATTATAAAAAATACTTCGATTTACTTTTGCCATTCAAAGACAACGTTTATATTTGCTATGCCGATGACCATGATCGTGTTAAGTTTAAAGAAATTGAATCGTTTAACTTGATTCGAATCGGCTACGGAAGCTTTTGGGATATAAATTCCGTCAAATATAAAATTACAGAACAGAGGCAAAATAAATTTTTATTAACAACAATTCCCCGCGCCGGGTCACCGCATCGTAAGTTATTGGTTGATGGACTCGAGGCACGTGGTTTACTAAACTATCACATTGGAAGAATTGCCGACCTTGGAGAAAAAAGCATGGTCAGACAAATGTCTGAGAATGCTGATACAAATAAGTTTGCTGGTAAAGTTAATCTTGATCCCAGTGGGTTTGGGATGCCCGGAATGTCATTTAATATTCCCTGGGACTTGTACGAACAAGTAGGGTTCGAAATTGCACCCGAAACAAATTACAAAGACGTAACAATGATTACCGAAAAAACTGTTAAGTCAATTGTTGCTAAAATACCATTTGTTATCTTGGGTAACTGTAACC
>Ga0206129_10007887_pt1 | contig 10363 bp, 8 predicted proteins | sample Helgoland_Spring_8_FD_148616 | JGI IMG/M metagenome (GOLD analysis project Ga0206129, IMG submission 148616) | Pelagic subsurface seawater microbial communities from Kabeltonne, Helgoland, North Sea - Helgoland_Spring_Bloom_20160502_2 | ecosystem: Environmental > Aquatic > Marine > Epipelagic ...
TTCTTGCAAAGAAGGATCATGGACAAGATGGCCGCTTAAGGTCAAAGATTTAACTCCAAGGACTCCACGTAAAGCTGGAGGAGACTTGGGGCTCAGGTCAAGTATATTAAAGTATTCACTGTTGAAGGTGATACCCCAAGACCGATTAATCTGTATCGCAAACTTGTATCAGCAGCCAACAAGCTTATCGCTCAAGCGAACAGTGATTGGTTCATGTTCAATGTAACTGAGCAAAAACGTGCAGATATTTACGAACGGTTTACTCGATCGATAAAAGGTTACTCATGCCAACGGGCTGATAAGTATTTCTATCTTTATCGGGATAAGAATGGCTAGATCATAGATAACTCAACAATTTCTTAATATAAACCAACAAATGGAGACTAAATGACCGAACAGGCAACGTACTATAAGCCTAGCAAACAATAAATTTTGCTCATCAATTTTATTAGCAGTTTACCAGTCGGCAATTGAGACAAATCAGGGACTAAAAAGTCTGCGTTTTTTCCAATATTTGAGCAGCTACTGCATACCATTCTACCAGTTTAGGGGTAGACTGTTCCCATATCTCACTTTCGATAAGGTGATGTAGCAGTATGCATATCTGCACAGCCTCCAACCAGAGCTATAGAGAATAGTGCCACAGCACCCAAAATTGGTTTAGCACACAGTAAACGTAAATAATCGCGGTAGCGCTTCACCGCCAGCCTAGAGGGCCATCACTCAGCCCACTCAGCCAATAAGCTGTCTTAAGGCAACTACTTGGCAAGTATGAGTGACGATCAAAAACAGGCGATTGTGAAAGGGGTCAGGTTACGATTGGGGTAACCTGACCACAGAGTTTAATCAGTTACTCAATGGCCCAACTGCATAATGAATCGCTGGGAAGGTAGATGCTTTGTTATCTTCAAGTGATTGAGATTCTGACTATTTTAAATATTTGCCACTACTCAGAAGTGAACGCGAATTTCATACCGTCAAAAGCCACATCTTGTATACAAGAAAGGCAATTTGCGTTACTGTTATTATCTCCAACAACAGTAGGACCCCAAAAGTCAAACGCTGTTGCGTTGGTAACATTGAATTTGATGCTTATTGAGCTTGTCGTTGGCGATACAACTAATGCAGGACTTAGAGGTTGAATGGCATAGTTGTAGGGACGGTTTGCAGCAGTGGCAGTAGGACCAGCACCGACCCCATTTTTCCAACCGTTAAAGTCTTGATCGCCCACTAACCCACTCGAATCAAAATCATTTTTTGCTTGAACTTTCGAAGAGTCCAGAACCCAGAGTCTCGTATTTACATTAGCGCCGCCTGCTACAGCCATTGGAGCAGCCATGTAACTAAAGTTGTCATCATGCTCTCCAATCCTTTGAGAAAACGATGATGCTGCTTGTGCGCCGTTAGTCGCACCACAAGTCACAGAGTTTGATGCATCAACCCCTAAAGGATTTCCATTTGTATAACACACCACCCCGTCAGCAGATGGGGAGCTTTGTTTCACCGCCTGTCCACCAGATTCTCCGTTAGATGCACTGCGCACAGTTGAAAAAGTATGAGACATAGTTATTTTTGCCTCTGTACCCACAAGTATATATCCATGGGTATAAGTACCTTCATCCAAAGTAAGCTCTGGTGATAATGGGATTGAACCACCTTTACTGAGGTTAGCGTCCAGTCCATTCGCACTCGTGAATACAGCGATACAAGTATCATTCTCCATTGGCGTTGTCGTTCCAACGGCCGCATCAGCCGAACAGATACCCACCTCAAAGAGCTTAAATGTTAATGTGCTTGGAGTAACTGAGCATGTTCGAGCCCCACTGTCTTCTCCGCCTACAATGAGCGTCGATGTGGCCGTTGATGACTCAGTGCATTCATCATACACTCCCGCAAGAGCCGGACCATTTGCGAGGCTCAAATACGCGATAGAGCTTAGTAGTACTTTTTTCATAATCTTAAGCTCCAACTGCGACAACGCCAATGCGCACGCGTTTCTTAATAATTTTATTTTCACGCTGCACCGGTTGGTACAACTTTTCCCGAATAGGCTTCAGGTTTGCAGACCATGACCCATCCTGCATTTTTTTCTTTGAGCCCGCAGTTTTTCCTAGCGGAATAGTATAGCTAAACGAGGCAACCTGCTGGCGCTTACCCGCATCCCGCTGCTGACTTGCGATAGTGAAGTATGCGTTCGGTAAAAGCTCAGCCTTTAGGCCAAACTCTTCAGTATTAGTTACGTATCCAGCACCATCTTTCCACTGACTGTCCGTGAAAAAGATGTTCGAAGAATAAAAATACGGGAGATTCGCAGTTAGCTTAAAGTCTCGCCCATCGAGTGCTGACTCTCCGATATATTTTCCACCGATAATATTGCCAGAGACTGCATTATAGCGGTTAGCTCGCAATTCAAACATTGATGTTATGAATTCAACTCCCAAACCAGTCCGCTTGTGTTTAGCTTCAATTTCATAGTCATAGAAAGCGTTCGCACCGAAAATCATCTTTTCATCTGGTGTTATGTAACGCGCACCTAGACCTGTGTTTACAGTCGTGCGGTCGTTAAATCTGGTAAGTGAAGATTGATTGAAGAGAAACGTCGTTTCATTTTCATAGAGACGATATACTGACATGACCTCGGCAGAGATTTTCGAACCAGTGATGCCAAGTCCAAACGTATCAGACCCCAGTGACAACTCCAGGTGTGTAAAGTTTGTGGTAGCCAGCGCCCGATCTTCGATAAAATTCAGACCCGAGTTGAGAGCTCCAAGTGCATACTTTGAAACCTCACCAGCAACAGCTTCTCTAGCATTTCCATCCTCAATACCCTGAGCGACGACTGCGGCAGAACCTGCAAGCTGGGCGTTAGATAAACCAATCTCAGCGTTGAGGCTGAGCGGCATAAGCACAACCAGCGAGGTCGTTAATAAAGTACGGTTCATGATGTAGAAATCCCAGTTTAAGAACTTGGAAGCCAAAGCTGCCTTTGGTTGTGTTTAGAAGATGCGCTCGTCGTTAGTCGATACTGTAAATATAGTATTTTGCCACTTACATCATTCTAATTTTGATAAAAACTTCGTCAAAGAACTTTGCGATTAAGAGGTAGGTTTAACACTAACGTTGCTCCACCATTGCTTCTATTAATCGTCAACGCAGCCCCAATTTTGTTTGCCCTTGCAGCCATATTGGTCAATCCATAACCTCTTGGGCTATTCGGATCAAACGTCCGCCCTTTTGCGTTGATTAACGTTATGATTACATTGTCATCACTGCCCAGCAAGCAACGAAAAGTTAACTTCTTGCTGCCCGCTCGAATTAAGCTATTATGTAAAGCCTCTTGAAAAATACGAAATATTTCCAAAACTAAATATTTATCAAGCTTTTGAAGATCAGCGATTTCGATAGTAGACCACGAAACATCAACACCTAGTTGCTCAGCAGGCTCCACTATATGTGTCCTAAGAACCGATAAAGCTAATGGCAGGGTGGTGTGTTCACTTTCCTCCAGCAACATTAAAACACGTATCTCAGACAAAACACTTTGACTAAGGATATTTATTGAAAGAAAGTCTTCATCAGCTCGGCTCTCACTTAGTGCATTTATCATTGATACGTTAGTCATTATTCCATCATGAAGTTCAGCGTTTAATCTAGCTACCTCTTCAAGTACGGCCTGCTCAGTAAGCAAGCTCTCTCTCTCTTTGTAATATGAGGATAGTTCTAATCGAAGCTTTTCCTGAGAATTTTCAAGAATTTTAGTATGTTGTGATAGTTTAATTCTCTCTTGAAAAACTCTCAACAAATAGAAACTCGTTACAAAGAAAAATAATAATGAAATTGATAGGTTCGAAACAACAATTCCATTAAGTGTATAGCCCAATCGGAACAAGACATCGTGCAATATCGAAGTTACAACCAAAATAACAATTGCAATGAATCCTGCTTCTGACCATTTCGGCTTTATATAATAGCTTTTAAGAGAACTAAAAAATAAATAAGAAAGAAATATAAATATAAATGGAATTGTAAAATAAAGATTAAAGTACTGAATGAATTTAATGCCAAAAATTAAACTTACCAAAGCAACCGTTAAGTACATCGTAAAGGCCACAATGTACTTATTGAAAAAATTGTATTGGGTGCGCCTTATATCTAATTGGAAACCGCGAAGTCCTAAACAACAAACTGGTGCAAACAAAGTAATATAAGGATACCAATGCATTATAGACGTAAATACTCTAGCTTGCGATGATAATCCAACTCCAGATATAAATATTAATATTACAATTGGAGTGATTGAACGTCGATCAAGACCACCGCTCAGAGTTAAAAAAACTAAAAAAGTTATTATGAAAATTTGAGCGCCAAAAATGGAAATTCGTAATTCAGAATAATAAAAAGTTAAATTTCTATGCTGATTGATCAACTCATCTTTTGGGCCATAAAATACATTTGATATAGACAAATATACATTCTTAGATTTCAAAAAATGTATATCTATTTCTATCTTTTTTGATTTGGGTAACGCTACGAAAGCAGAATTCAAAAACGTAGAGTTTTTCAAACTTCCGTTTGCTTCACTATCATAAATTAAATCACCGTAATTGAATATCTTTATGACACCTTCATAAAAGGGAATGAAGAGATAGGGTTCTTTAACACCGATAGTGTCAATTGGCTCAAAATTTACATTTATCTCATTATTGCCCTTATGTAGGAAACTTTTAGAAAATGGCAATGTGATTGAATTCTGGATTTTTGAATTACTTTTAAACGTTTTAACGTTTTCTCCACCTGGATCAGAAATCAAGCTCCAAGAAAGACTCAACATGACATAAATCATAATAAAATTAATAAAAATTAATATAAGTATTTTTTTTATATTTACAGATATCATTATTCTAAAATTCCAAGCACTCTGGCTTCAAAAACAGCTTCTGATCTATTTTTAGCTTGTAATTTTTTATAAATATTTCGGATATGAACTGGTACAGTATTCACTGATATACTTAGAGTTGATGCAACTTCTTTGTACGTCAGACCTTTAGAAATAAGATTTAATACATCAATTTCTCTTCTCGTTAAAATGTTATTTTTTTTTGAAACTTGGATATGTTCTTTTTGTGCGATATCTTTGTCTCGAATGTTCAAAAATATTTTTGAAGCAATAACAGGCGTGATCGGTGATCCACCATTAAGCGCTTCCTTTAATGATGAAATAATACTTAAAGAACCATCATCTTTGTGTAGATACCCAACCGCACCATGTTTAATAGATTCAATAATAGAAGAGCTATCTACACGAGCAGAAATCACGATGATAAGACTATTTGGCGCATGCTTTTCAAATAACTTTATAGCTTCTAATCCATCACCATCAGGCAATGTTAAATCTACCAAAAAAAAATCATACTTTGCTAAGTCTGGTGTCTCTAAAAAGGTACTGAAAGTAGTTTTTACGCAAATATCGTTTACTTGATCCCATTCCCTCAAAAAGCGACACAGCCTCTGATGGAATAATGGATTGTCTTCCAAAATCAATATATCTAGCAAATTAAAGCTCCAAGTTAATCTGCTTACGTGTAGTCTAGGAAATTTGGAAAACAAAGCAAAATGACGATTTCAAGACGCTCGAGGGTGCGTCCCAGAACGAGAACAATTCAACCAGAAACGTCGCCAACCTTCAAAAACCAACCAAACACCAGATTCAGTCATAGCTCCAGTACCAGATTATACACCAAGATTACTTGCTGTTTTCAAGTCGAATTCAATCTTAAAACAGACAAAAACTTTGCTTATGATCTGCCAAAATAGTGTAGGAAGGGTTCACTTTTTGCTACCAAAGACAACTCACATTGCCGATCGCGAGTGACGATGATACCCCTCAAAGCCACTAATAACTTCTATGCATATACTTTAACGCGTTTCTGTTGAAACCCCTCTTCAATCAAACATAATTGCTTGAACATAGCCTCTGTTAACGAAGACTTAGTCCTTGGTGGGTAAAGGTCATGAGGGAAAACACTTGGAACGTAAGTTTCTATCTGACCTAAGACCCTATCTGGAATGATGATAAAGTTCGAGTATTCTTCGGTGGCTTGATTGATTAGAACATCAAAATTGTTCCTCATACCGCTCCACTTTTCTGCCATTCGAATTTAGAATTTTCAAAAAAGCACTATCATCCGATACTAAATATGACGCAGACGACATCCTTCCATTTTTTCTATAATCCACGTCAAATATCCGAATTCCACGTATTTGAAGCTGCCTGATTATCTAATTACGACGGCTTTTTCGTGCTTGGCTTGGGCTGAAACCGAACTTAACTAGTTCAGATTCTTTAATTTTACAGAAACCTGTTTTGGTGAAATTCTTAAATAATACTTTCAGTTTGTCGTGCGGTAAGTCGAAAAAACGATTGACTGAAATATCCTCGCCAAGTGCTCTATTGGAATAAAGGTATGTTTGTCTCTTTTTATCACTGAAGCAACGTAACCGATAAATAGCCTGCTTCGTTTCTGAATCGGAGAATGCTTCACTAACTTTTTGCATTTCTTTGGACATGAAAAAGCCGCTACACTTAGCTACGGCCTATATAGCGCTGGAACCTCAATAAATCAGATGAAGTTTGCATTAGAAACTATTGATTATGATAAGCATTAATATAAAAATAACTTAGTAAACCTCAAATACGAAAACCTTTTCATCTATGGAATAAGGCTAAGGTTATCCAGTGACACAAGGTCCATGTCTCTAGGGATGTCGTCGTCCATTCACTAAGGCATGCCATGAGAGACCGACTGCGGGCTGTAGAGTGTCCCGCAGACATCATCGACCAGATAGGCGGTTGGAGCAGGAAGGGTGTCGGGGAGAGCTATGGTCGAGGCTACCAGGTGGAGCAGTTGTGGAATTGGATGGTTGAAGTACCCATTTAGATTGCATGAACAATGAGTGAAGCACTGAACTATACTCTACTCTACTCAATAAAATACGTGGGGTTACTTGAGAAATAGGTTTTAAAAGCTCGACTTAAAGTTCTAAACCGATACTAATAAATCGTATTGGTGATACTTTTTTACCATAAAGCTCAAAGGTCTCATCATGTCACAAGCCATCTCCAAGTCCCGCAAGTCCCTCCTTCTTGGGACATCAGCCTTGGTTTGCCTCGCTTTAGCAACGCCAGTTATGGCTGCTGATTTTACCATCACATCTGGAACAACAACCAATGATGGGAATACGGTAAATGGTAATGACACTGTAGCCGTAACTGGAGCGTTGGTCACGACAGGGGCCAACTATGGTATCGAAACTACTGGTGGTACGAACACAGTTTCTGTCGCAGAGGCTGGCAGCATTGATACGACGGGGGATGATGCATTCGGCATTAGTAACCGGGGCGATACCAACGAGACCACGGTCTCTGGCAGCATTAAGACGACGGGGGATGATGCATACGGCATTTATAACTGGCAAGGCGATACCAACGAGACCACCGTCTCTGGTAGTATTGAGACGGCTGGGGGTGGTGCATACGGCATTTTCAACAATGGGGACAGCAACGTGACTACAGTCTCTGGCAGCATTACGACAAAGGATAATAGTGCAAACGGCATTTTTAACTCGGGCAACAACAACGAAACCACCGTATCTGGTAGTATTAAGACTGCTGGGGGTGCTGCGTGGGGCATTTTCAACAATGGCGACAGTAACGTTACCACCGTCTCTGGTAGTATTAAGACGGCTGGGGGTGGTGCATACGGCATTCAAATCAGTGGCGACAACAACATAACCACCGTCTCTGGCAGCATTGAGACTGCTGGGAATGCTGCAAACGGCATTCTCCAAATTGGCGACGACAACGCTACCACTATCTCAGGAACTGTTAGTGCCACTGGAACTGATGCAAGCGCATTGATGAACATTACGGGCTCTGGCAACAGCTTCACACTTGATGAGGGTGCAGTCATCATTGGTGACATCACTGCACTTGCTGCAGCAACTAATAGCAAACTGAAGTTCAACCTAGGCGAAGGCGCATCCTATGCCTTCACTGTAGGTGGTGGCGGTGCAGGTACAGGCCCATGGACGTTTACTGACCAAGACGGCCGCACTCCTATCGCCACAATAAGTGGAGCACCCTGTCAAGTCGTACTAGGCCCACTCGTCTGTAACCTCGTAACTGGCGTCTCCACAGGCAACTTGGAGGTCCAAGACGAGCTACAGTTCTCCATGAACTCTTCCATGATTGGCTCACTGTCACTTGGCAGCAGTAACTCCGCTGCCCCTGCAGAGGCTATGTCCTTTGCACAGACACCACAGAACAACGCATGGTTTAACATCTACGGTGACACGTCTGATCGCAGCGCAAGCACAACAAAGCTGGCCTTTGATGGTAGTAACCGTGGCCTCACCATCGGTACACCAGTGGCAATCAGTGACACGCTCAACCTAGACTTGGTGTTTAACGCATCAAACGCCAATCTCGACATTGGCTCTGCTAAAGAGCAACAGATTACAGCTAAGTCTTATAACGTTGGTGCAGTCCTGCGTGACCTTGCGCCCTCTACAGGCTGGGCAGTGGATGCCTTTGGCTTTGTGGGTCGCAACTCTTACGATGGCAAACGCAAGGTGATGAACAACCAAGAGGCCACTGGATCTGAGACAGTCACAGCGGCTTACTCAGGTTCTGAGGTTCTGGTGGGCGTAGACGCTCAATACAGCAATCCAGTTACTGATACGCTAAACTTCATAGGTGGTGTAAACGCCAGCCTCAGCAACGAGAAGATTGGCGCATACTCTGAGAGCAAGTACTACTCTTGGGATGCACGTAGGATGACGCAAGCCTCTGGTGGCATCACTGCGGGTTTTGAGCACAACAAAGACGCCCTAAGAACCTTTGCAAGTCTTGGCCTTCAGCGCAGTTCCCTACAGAAGGGCAAGACAGCGACCTACACCAACAACGGCACTGCGGGTTCCTTTACTGACAGTTCCACTGGTGACACACGTCGCTCAATCACTGTTGACTTTGACTACGCAGGTAGCGAGAACATGACCTTCTCAGGTGCCGTAGAAGCCTTCTCATCAACAGGTGGTGTGAGTGGTAACTCTGCAAGCCTGACGGCGAACTGGTCGTTCTAAGGCAACAGTTAAGAACCAGTGGGAGGCTCTGAGTAGTCTCCTGCATCAGAAGACGATGAATATATGGAGAAGAAAATGAAAAAAAGAGTTATGTCTTTACCCGTGATCATACTGTTTGTGGCCGCATGTTCTGGCCCTGATGTCTCAACACGGGTTACCAGCAGTTTAAGCAGAGGCGTTCTGGCCGTTGAGCAAAAAGTTCAAGGTAAAACCATCATTATGACCCCAAACGTTGAAGACATTACAGATAAAGGATTTAATATTCGATATATGGAGCTATCATTTGGTTCGGGAGTACCAGTGAATATAAGAGACTTGGCGATTGATCAGTGTGAATCTACTGGAAAAGTCGCCGTATTCATGGGCAATTCTCGTGGGTTGGTTCAGTTTAACACAGTGAAGGCTCACTATGAATGTAGAGATATTGGAACAAGTTAAGTTTAAAGATTTGTAAGCCTCTATTAGCTCTCAGCTATCCATTAATGCGTAGCCAATATTTCGGCTAATCCTTGATCCTACCTTGGCTGCATATTCGACCAGGCATACGATCAAAGACAAGATGCGGACGATGAGGGCTACTACCAAATTTCAACGCAGCATCTTGGGTCATGGCAAGAGGACTGATGCAGACAATTATGGTGATGATGAGCCACTGAGACATAAGCTCGAAGTGTTGATGGAAGCTTCTACTGTGTCTCATTGGTGTAGCTAAAACGATACTTAGTCAGTAATTTTGACAACGCGTTATCTGTTGTTAGGTCCATCGATAAAGAAAAAGATTCTGAAGTATGAATATAGTTATCAAGTTGATCATCGTGACTCTAGCCGCCGTATTCCCCAAGTTCAAAAAGGGCTACGGAATGTTCCTGATCATTCTCATGTCATTCATCTCTATGTTCTTTTTTATTGGTGCAGCTTTAGACCAAAGTGCAGGTCAACCTGATTGGGTAGTACGTAATATGAGACTCTTTGGCGTTGGTGCCTTAGTTATAGGATGGGTCTTGGGAATAGCCCTCATGCGTCAAGCTGCAAGACACGAGGCTATGATGAAAGCCAACTTAAACGAATACGAACGCAAAAAAGACACTAAAAAACATTAAAATGCTTCTTTATTCAGATTACTACTAAATACCTTTGTAATCTATTCATCTGCTGACAACTGACACTGCTTCAATGCTAGAGTTTTTTGCGAGTTAGCTGATGTTAACTTAGAAAACTCTTT
>Ga0206129_10007891_pt1 | contig 10361 bp, 12 predicted proteins | sample Helgoland_Spring_8_FD_148616 | JGI IMG/M metagenome (GOLD analysis project Ga0206129, IMG submission 148616) | Pelagic subsurface seawater microbial communities from Kabeltonne, Helgoland, North Sea - Helgoland_Spring_Bloom_20160502_2 | ecosystem: Environmental > Aquatic > Marine > Epipelagic ...
GTCCTGCTGATGAGGGTGGATGGACCAACCTTTGGACGCGAACCAGTTCTGAAATTGCTGAGAGAGTGTTACCATGATGAAAAGTGTAGCTGCGCGCGGGCAAGATTCCAGTAACGATTAAATGGTGGCTTTTAAGCCCCATCTGTTCACCGCTTATAGTTGTAATAACATTTGAAGGTCCAAGTTCTGAGAAAGGCCGTGATAGATCCCTCGTATTTGAAGTGGTCTGGCAAATTTAGACAGGGCGCTGAGAAGTATCCAACGCGACCGTATGGATGTGTGAATTAAGAAACGACCGCTGTCTGGCAGGGTCATGCGTTGCATGATACCGAGAAAGCGAACTTTTCAAACAAGTTTAAAGCTGCTGTGACTCTAGAGGCGTCGCGAAATGACAAGACGGGACAGAAGTTCGCGGTCAAGCGGCAATTGCATCCGACGCAGGTAAGCACATAGAGATGGCAAGCGATAGAAGGCGCGCCCCAATCAAGATTGGTACAGTTACATCACGTATTTTCCGGTCAAGAATGGCTTTGTGTACCTGGTGGCAATCATGGATTGAGCGACGCGCAAGGTTTTGTCTTGGCGGTTGTCGAATACACAATACTCAATATGTCTTAGCGTTGAGCGGGTCTGATGAACTGGTCAGGAACGAGATTTTCGGTCTGGCTGATGGCTATCGCCAAAGAATCCAAAGGTGGTGTGCGCTGTCTAAAAAAATAGAACTGCGACGAACTGGATTAATATGCCAGTCGGCGTTGCAATCATTGCTGCCAATAACGCGGCTCCCAGTGGCGTGGGGCGCACAGCTGGGGCCAGAACTCCGGCAATAAATTTGGACTGCGTTTTCTTCATACAGCTTGTTAACCACGTTTTAGGTTTCCAAGGGCTTAATAGCGGCATGGAATTACCGCTTCAACAACATCCTGACTTTGGTACAGCCCTTGAAATGATTGGAGCAAATGTCCGGCGGATCAATATAAAAGGCGCAGCACCAACCCAGATTATCAAACGCTTTGGGATCGAGTTTGCATCGCGTGGGCCTATTTGGCGCACGGAGGACCAAGAGGCATTAAGGCAATGTCCGCTCCGTATTATTAATGCAGAGCAACCCAGTGAGATTTATCGAAAGGCGGGGTTCCGGCAGCTTATGACACCAGCCTATGTTGCCGAGCTTAACCTGCTGGATACAGCTTGGTTGACAAGTGCACATGGAAAATGGCTCAATTCTTGGCGTAAGTCGCAAAAATCTAATCTTGAAATTGAGCATGAGACCTTTGACGCGGCTCTGCATGAATGGGTGCTGATCGAAGATCGACTACAACAGCGCCGCAAGAAATACCGCGCTTTACCACATAGCATTATCCACGCTTATGCATCTATCAGCCCGCGCAATGTGATTGTGTTCAGCGCAAGAAAGGAAAACAAGAATGTCGCCGCCATGTTGTTTCTGCAACACGGCCAAGTGGCAACTTATCACGTAGGATGGAGCAGCGTTGCAGGCCGCGAGACCAATGCGCACTACGCTCTTTTGACGAATGCGACGGATTACTTCAGGAAAAGGGGCGTAACGAGATTGGACCTTGGTACTGTGGATACCGAAAACGCACCTGGTTTGGCCAGATTTAAAATTGGCAGTGGCGCACAGATACGTGCCCTTGGGGGCACTTGGCTCCGTATCCCAGGGTTATGATCAAAGACCGTCGCAGAAATGTCACATCCCGGATGATAGTATGGCTGATCTTGTCCCGTTTGCGTTCCGGTTGCTAACTGCATTTATTCGGCCTTTCTTCGAAGGCCAAGGTGCTTTTGCCACCGTACAACGCTGCCCGGACATCGAACGAGGGGGTGCTGACCTGCTTGGTTTTGGTGCGTGGGCGCGGCAACTCACTTGGGTCATGTGCAGTATCTGCTCCCAATGCCGCCAGCGTCGCCTCAAGGCGACGATCACATTCCAGCATCTTGCTTTGATAGAAGTCATAAAGCTCCAGAGATTGGGTCAGCGCAAAGATGTGCTCGGCCCGATCATTCCCATTGAGCGCGGCTTTGATCGTCTCAGTTGAGACCCGGCAACGCACATCACGATGGGACGCCAACACATCCAAATCCCGTTCGCCCGCAACAATCGCCCGGATGATCTTCATCCCTGTCACGCCAGTGATATCCGAGACGACATGATGCAGCTGCAGATTCATCTCCATCAGGGCCTTTTGCATGTGTTGAATGTGGGCCGCGGCATATTCCACCAACCGTTCGCGCTGGCGCAGATAGGCCCGCAACGTTGCAATCTCAGCTGTTGGTCGAAAGCTACCACGCAAAAGCCCATATGAATGCAGCTGTCGCAACCAACTGGCATCACTGACGTCCGTCTTCCGGCCCGGTACGTTCTTGGCGTAACGTGCGTTGACTAGAATGACCTCGAAGCCTTGCTGCTCCAGTATCTCATATGCTGGAATCCAGTAGACGCCTGTGGATTCCATCGCAATGCTGGTCACACCGTGCGACTTAAACCAGTTGGCCAAATCATGCAGATCATGCGTGAAGGTGCCAAACGCACGCACAGGGGCATCCGTCACTTCGGGGTTTACCGCTGCCATGTGTTCGCGCGAGCCGATATCAACGGCAGCGGCACCAACATTCACGGTCTCAATCGCTGGGGTCTTGTGGATCTTTTGCTTTGCCATCTTCTGTCCTCCTGTCGGCAACAGAAGGGCGTGAGCTATGCAAATCCGTCATCTTCCTAACCGGGATCACCGCAAAGCGATGTCACCACTCTCAAGTTCGCATCAACCCATGGACCACGTTTTTTAACGGGGTTCCGTCCCAAGACAGACCACCAATAAGCGAACGGCCGCTGCCCTTCATGTCGCGACAGTACCACAGGCTGTTTCTACCGCGCACAGGCGGGCACCAACCCGGAACGGTTTTTTAGAATCTCCCTCTCCTCTCTGAGAATGCGGTTCTCGCGTCGAAGCCGCTCGTTCTCACGGGCAAGATCAAGGTCGCTGTCTGACACATTGTCTGCGTCTCGATGCTTCGTCACCCACTTGTTCAGCGTCGAAAGCCCAACACCAAAATCCGATGCCACCTGCCTGCGTGTCAGCCCGCTGGTCAGTGCAATCCGCACCGCATCAGCACGAAATTCTTCCGTCCGTTTCAGTCCCATAGTTCGTCTCCTTTGCTGCAATAAATGCTATCAAAGGGGCGGTATCAAACCGTGACAGGTCCAGACAGTCTCCGGTAAAACTGGGGCGGTTCAGTCAGCCTTGGTTAGTAAGTCCTCCTTGCAAGCCATGAAAGACTGATACAAACTTAAATCGTAACTGTTAACGGACCAGCCATACTACCATCCGGGATGTGACAGCTAGTCTTTATGTGGGCGTCCGCGCAGGCGCAGAAAAAGGCTCTCTTCGTCGTTGTTCCTGAAATAAGGGACACTTGGCGGAGGGGCGCGGTCTGTGATGCGAGCATTAATCTCGCTTAAGACAACTTCGGTGATAAAGGGCATATCAAAGCTGCGTGCCTTGTCCAAGGGAACCCACTGCAAGTGGGAAAGCTCGTCCGAGGCGCGGCTGAAATCGTCCGGGTCTGATGTCAGATCATCAGCATCTATCATAAAAAATCGGGCGTCAAAGCGACGGGGGCGACCCGGCGGTGTCAGCGCGCGAAACACAAATTGCAGTGGTCCTGCATGTGGGCGGTGGCCGGTGGCTGCGAAATCCTTCCAGTCGGTGGGGGCGTCTGGCCAGCCGCCGGGTTGTCCCAAGACCTGACCGGTTTCTTCGAACAATTCGCGAATTGCGGCGGCGGCCAGTGCAGGGCCAAGGCCTGGAGTGCTGTCCTCATCTAGGCGCGTGTCATTGGGGGCGGTCAGTGGGCTAGCCAGCGGCACATTGTGATCAGAGATATCCACGGCACCGCCTGGAAAAACGAACTTGTTGGGCATGAAAACTGCACGTGCGCCGCGTTGGCCCATCAGAATGCTCGGATGGGTGTCACGGTCGCGCAGAACGATCACCGTTGAGGCGTTGCGGACCTGACGTTTGTCGATTTCGGTCATCGGTTGTTCTGCCTTTTCTAGTGCGCTTGGGCAGGGTGGCGATCACTAGGTCTGACCAAAGCCGCCCATTTTTCGTGCCCACTGTAAACCCACGATGGCCCCCTTTAGCCTTGGTAGAAGGTAGAGTGACAAGCCGACGCAGCCAACCGCAAATATTGTAAAAAGCACCAACGGCTCGGGTCGCCATGTTACAAATGTCAAGTGCAACAGAGGTGCCATTAGGTGTCCGACAAGCAGAATGGTCAAATATGCGGGCCCGTCATCGGCGCGGTGGTGCGAGTAGTCAAGTTTGCAAACTGGGCAGTTTCCAGCCACCTGCAGGTAGCTTTTCAGCAGTCGCCCCTGACCACAGCGCGGGCACCGTCCGCGCCACCCTCGAAGGAGGGCAGGGCGCAAGCGACGTATTAATGTCTCACGCGGATCGTGCGACTTGCGCGACTGGTCTGATTCATTATCCATACCTTGGTCCTTAGCGGTGGCAACCAAACGTTGATTGCCCGAGTGGCAAATGGAAATTGCGCAAACTGTCCTTGCGTCCCCATGTCGCGCTGGCCCATCGAATGCTGGAGCGAAATTTATTTCGACGGAATTGCGAAGCTGATGCGTTTGACATCTATCAGCCTGCTGGAAAGAGCAGGATTGGCAGAAAAGCAAAATACACGGAGAGGCACTATGAAACGAACAACGTTATTCGCAGCCGTAGCATCCACCACGCTGGTTGCGTTCACTACCATGGTTATGGCCAATACGCACGGTCCCGATTTCTCGGCCCTTGATACAAATGGAAACGGCGAGGTAACTCTGCAAGAGATGCAGACCAGCGCACTAGTTAGTTTTGGCACTGCTGATACCGATGGCGACGGATTTTTGACTGCTGCAGAACTAGAAGCTCATGCCAAAATTCTTGCAGCGAAGCGTTCACAGCGGATGCTGAAGCGGATGGATGTAAATGCGGATGGTAAGCTGTCGCCCAGCGAAATGCAGGGCCGTCGCGATCCTGCGCGCATCTTTGACCGTATGGATGCCGACAGCAGCGGTGCTCTTTCTAAGCAAGAGTTCGAACAAGCACAGGCCAAAATCAAACGCTATCGCAAAATCCGCCTTTTGAAGAATTGACCGGCCAGTGCCCCCAATTCCTTGTTAATTGGGACGGGGGCATTGTAGCCACAACATCAGGATGACGATGCCCTTTGATGATCAGACCGATGCGGATGATTCAGCCCTGCTGGCTCGTTATGCGCGTGGTGATGCGGCAGCGGCCCGCGCCTTGACCGCCCGGCTGGTGCCGCGCGTACATACACAGGCTTTTCGGATGTTAGGGGATGCGACCGAGGCCGAGGACGTTGCTCAGGACGCAATGATGCGTTTGTGGCGCGTGGCCCCGGAGTGGCGCAGTGGAGAGGCCAGGGTAACTACTTGGCTCTACCGCGTGGTGGCTAACCTGTGCACTGATCGCCTGCGCAAACGTCCGCGTGGCAATGTGGCGTTGGACACGGTCGCTGAACCACCTGATCCTACCCCCTCTGTCGAAGCGCGCCTTCAGTCGAATGCGCGGGCATCCGCGCTCCGTGACGCTCTTGCTGCGTTGCCCGAGCGTCAGCGTATTGCAGTCATGATGCGCCATTTCGACGGCGCCGCAAACCCAGAGATTGCCGACCGGCTTGGTGTGAGTACAAAAGCGGTAGAAAGCTTGACAGCGCGGGGCAAAAAGGCCCTTGCCGCTGCTTTGAAAGGGCAAGCTTCTGCCCTTGGATATAAGGACGAAAGACATGACACATGATCGCAACACAGATGCTGATGCATGGGTGGACGCATTGCTTGACGATGTGGCTAGTGCCCCAGTGCCTAAGCCCTCACAAGATTTGATGGCACGTGTTTTGGCGGATGCGACAGCAAAGCTGCCCCCGCCCGGCGGCAGGGCTGAGGTAGCTTCTTTATGGCATGAATTTGTAGCTGGTATTGGTGGATGGTTTGGTGTCGGAGGGGTGTTAGCTGCCGGCTTTACAGGACTGGTTATTGGGCTTGGTGCTATTGATCCGTCTGACGTTGACACACTGTTTTCCCTTGGCTTTTTTGAAAATTATGACAGCCAATCCGGCCTGTCGACCTTTGGATGGGATTTGGAAGAGGAAAGGCTATGACAAATTTGCCCCCCCCGGATGTGGACTTGCGTTGCCCGCGTTGGGTTAAGGTGGTGCTCGCTGTTTCGTTGGCTTTAAATCTTGCAGTGGTGGGACTTGTGGCTGGCATGATGATGCGGATAGCCCCATTGCGCGAGGTGCGGTCAAACCTGGGCTATGCGGCGCCGTATGTCATCGCTTTGCCTGGTCAAGAGAGGCGTTCTTTGCTGCGTGCTATTCGCAACGATCCGTCCTTGCCACGGCGCGCTGATCGCAAAGCTGCATTCAAAGACATGGTGAACGTGCTGCGCTTGGAACCCTTTGATCGCACTCAGGTGTCAAGCATTTTGAATCGCCAAGGTGCAGATGTCAGCCAAATTCAAACCGTGGCTCAATCTGCCTGGCTGGACGCGGTTGAAGGTATGAGCATCAAAAACCGTCTTGCTTATATTGATAGGATCGAAGTGGTCTTGAGCCGCGGGTCGCGTGGACGAGTCAAAGATCGCAAATAGGCACTGTGCAGATCTTGATTTGGTGACCCGGCCGGTTGGTTTGGTCAAATAGTCGTCACGCTGCGGGACGGTTGAGCGCCACGCGATTGCGGCCCTTTGCTTTGGCGCCATAGAGAGCCTTGTCTGCACGTTGCAGCAGCGCTTCTGCTGAGTGAGCGCATTTTACTGATGTTAAAGCAACGGGATCGCAAACGGTCATGCCGATGGACACCGTGGCCAAAAGCGGTGTGTCCAGACCCGGCAAGTCAAAAGGACGTTTGCCGATCACGCGACACAGTCTGGTTGCAGCTGATTTCGCACTGGCCAAATTAGTTCCGGGCAAAACAATCATGAATTCCTCGCCCCCAATGCGCGCGATCAGGTCCACAGCACGCAGATTTTCGCGCAATCGATTGGCTGTTTCGACCAGCACGGCATCGCCTGCAGCGTGCCCATAGGTGTCGTTGATGAGTTTGAAGTGATCCATGTCCGCAACCATCACTGCAAATGGCTTTTTTGCCCTAAGTGAGCGTTCGGCAACCCTTTCTAGGTGTGGCATCGCATAGCGACGGTTGTGCAGACCTGTGAGCGGATCGCTGATAGCCGCCTCAACGCCTGACCGGACAGTGTCGCGCAGCGCATCATCCTGGCGCTTACGTGCCAGCAACGTACCCAGACGCTGTGCCACTTCTGAAACATCTGGACCAAAGCACATCAGGTCGTTGGCCCCCATGTCCAACATCTGCGCACCGAGCGCAGTATCTACCTTGCTCAGGATCACCATGATCGCGCTGTGGCGGGTACTGGCGTGACTGCGTATCGTCGCCAACAGGCTGAGCATTTCGGCATCAGCGCCGGGTTCAACCAAAAAAACAAATGCGTCTGTTTCATCATCATCGGCCGATCCGCTGACCGCATGGGCTGGCAGGCAGGCAGAAACCTGCGCCGTCATGCGTGCGCGCAACGCAGATTGCCAAGGGCCAATGCCCTTGATGCTATGCGTGACCAGCTTAACGCGTTGGACAGAGCCAAAGGTTTCAGTGGCTTCAGCAAATCCAAGAGCCCGTGATGTATCATCGCGCAGTTGCCATTCGCTGCCCGACGCATAGGCCCGAACCAGGCTGCGAACACGTGCTACGAGCAGTGCATCGTCCACCGGCTTCTGCATCACATCGTCAACGCCTGCGGCGAGCATTCGCATTCTGTCTGCCGCAGAGGCACAACAACTGAGTGCTATAACTGGAACCTTGCCAGCTGCCGGCGTTTTTTGCAGCCGCGCCATCAAACGAAGTGGCCCACCGTCCGTCGCCGTTCCTGAAAACAAGATCAGGTCAGGCATGGATTTGCGGATTGCCCGCACAGCATCCGCAATAGTTTCTGCTTGCAACACGTCGTAGTGGCTGGCAGCGAGTTTAACTCGCAAAACAATGCGATTTGTTGCAATCGGATCTATGATAAGCACCTTACCGTGCATGGAATCATCCCCGTTATGTACAAATATCGTTGCTTAGTTATCTATTAGTTTAAGTTAACAAAGCGTTTCCAAACGGCGGCAAAGGACCAATTTATTTCAATGTTGCGAGAATCTGCCGAGGTGATCGGCCTGAAAGCTTTGGGGTGGCTCGCTGCCAATAAAGAATTGTTGCCAGTGTTTCTGGGATCAACCGGCGCCAGCGAAGCGGACGTGCGCGCAGGGATTTCAGATCCTGATTTTCTTGGTGCGCTACTCGATTTTATCATGATGGACGATGCTTGGATCACTTCGTTTTGTGACGCCGAAGGGTTATCCTATGACCAGCCAATGATGGCACGGATGGCATTGCCAGGTGGGGAGCAGATGCATTGGACGTGACACCGACTCAAGTGCGTGGCGTGATCTTTGACAAGGACGGCACGCTGTTCGACTTTGCGACGACCTGGGAGGCCTGGGCGGCCGCCTTTCTGCTCCGGGTGACAGGAGGCGACCGAAAACAAGCTGCGGTCATTGGCCAGAATATCGGGTTTGATCTGCACACGCAAAGCTTTGCCCGCGACAGCGTCGTGATTGCAGGAACGCCGATTGAGATTGCAGATGCACTTGCCCGTCACTTTCCTGATCGCAACCGACAAGACTTGCTTGAGATGCTGAATGAAGAAGCCGCAAAAGCGCCGCAAGCCGAGGCTGTGCCACTGGCTTCCTATCTGGATGAGTTGCGTGCCCGCGGTCTTGCTTTGGGTGTTGCGACCAATGACGCCGAGGCGCCAGCTATGGCGCATCTGGCCGCCGCTGGTGTGGCTGCGCATTTCGATTTTATCGCGGGTTCTGACAGCGGATACGGGGGTAAGCCCGCGCCGGGTCAGCTTTTGGCATTTTGCGCATCTACCGGTCTAGTTCCGACGCAAGTGGTGATGGTGGGCGATAGCACCCATGATCTGCGTGCTGGACGGGCGGCAGGTATGCGCACCATCGGTGTGCTGACAGGTCTTGCAACGGCACAAGAACTGTCTCCGCTCGCAACAGCAGTGCTGCCTGATATTGGCCATTTGCCGAACTGGCTAGATGCTCTGGCTTAAGCCCAATGGTTTTGGTGGGGAAAAGCGACATGTGATGTCGCAAAGGGAAAGGTCATCTGTCTATCGCTGCGTTGTTTTAGAAACACATCGCAATAAAAGGGCTGGGTCATGACCGAAAGAGCAAACAGACGGAAAACCCGATCCGGAGGTCGCGCAGGTGCCGCTGCACGTCGCGGTGCGGCCGTGATCGAACAGATGCCCTGGAACCCGCCCGTGATGATTGATCCCCCAGTTGAGCCGTTGCGGCCAGAGGGCGTTGAGGCGATACACGACGGCGCGATGCGCATTCTCGAAGAGATTGGTGTTCAATTCTTGAATGCAGAAGCACTGACGATCCTGCGCCAAGCGGGCTGTCGTGTGGACGGAGATATCGTGCGCATGGACCGGGCCTTTGTGATGGAGATGGTGCGCAAGGCACCTGCGCAATTCACCCTGACCCCCCGAAATTTGGATCGCGCCATCACGATTGGCGGGCAGCATCTGAACTTTGGCAACGTGTCGTCTCCGCCGAACTATTGGGACATGGAGATTGGCACCAAGGTTCCCGGCACGCGCGAGATGTGCGCCAACCTGCTCAAGCTCACCCAATATTTCAATTGTATTCATTTTGCTGGCGGTTACCCGGTTGAACCTGTCGATTTACATGCCAGCGTCCGACACCTTGATGTGCTTTATGACAAGCTGACGTTGACCGACAAAGTCATGCACGCCTATTCGCTGGGACGCGAGCGGGTCGAAGATGTGATGGAGATGGTGCGCATTGCTGGCGGCCTGAGCCACGCGGAATTCGAGGCGACCCCCCGGATGTATACCAACATCAATTCGACCTCGCCGCTCAAACACGACCATCCCATGATCGACGGATGTTTGCGTCTTGTGCGGCGCGGTCAGGCAGTCGTGGTCACACCCTTTACACTGGCGGGGGCGATGGCGCCGGTCACAATGGCAGGCGCGGTCGCTCAATCGATCGCCGAAGCCTTGTGTGCCATCGCACTGTTTCAATATGTGGCACCGGGTGCGCCCTGTGCCATTGGCACCTTTACGTCGAATGTGGATATGAAATCGGGGGCGCCGGCCTTTGGCACGCCTGAATACATGCGCGCCACACAAATGACGGGCCAGATGGCCCGGTTCTACGGG
>Ga0206129_10007894_pt1 | contig 10360 bp, 19 predicted proteins | sample Helgoland_Spring_8_FD_148616 | JGI IMG/M metagenome (GOLD analysis project Ga0206129, IMG submission 148616) | Pelagic subsurface seawater microbial communities from Kabeltonne, Helgoland, North Sea - Helgoland_Spring_Bloom_20160502_2 | ecosystem: Environmental > Aquatic > Marine > Epipelagic ...
TTGACCGATCTGTAATTGACCATTATTGATCTGACCTACCAGATCCTGTATTGATTTTAATTGTTCTTCTGTTATTTTTTCACTCATTGTTTTAAATTTAATTAAATTGTACTTGTTGATATTACTATTACATATATAGTTATTTTTTTAACTTATTAAGTGTGGATCCCATCACCATCTGTTATTGTCCATCCTCTATTAACTAACGTTGTTCTAGCAGCTTGACCTGCAGAGTCTGTTAAGTTTGCAGAACCAAAATGTGCTGTTACATTATTTTGAGTTGATTGTGCTGCCCAACCTATAATTGTAGCTTTATAGTTAGCATCAGATAAAGCAGTACTTTCAAACATCTGTTCCATATCTGTTACATCTGCTATATCCCAACTAGCAAGGTTTTGATTAAAATTGCTAACACTATTAAACATACTCCTCATATCAGTAACATTACTCACATCCCAAGAACTAATGTCTTGATTGAAAGCAGTTGCTCCACTAAACATCGTAACCATATTAGTAACACTACTTACATCCCAAGAGCTAATGTCTTGGTTGAAAGATTCAGCCTCATCGAACATTCCTCCCATATCTGTCACATTACTCACATCCCAAGATCCAATGTTTTGATTGAATGAGGTTGCATTAAAAAACATCAAACTCATATTTGTCACGTTACTTGTATTCCAACCAGTAACATTGCTATCATTAAAAGATGTTAATCCACGAAAACATTCTTTTAAATGTGTGCACCTTGAAAGATCTGGTGTGTCACTAGCACTTATGTTTAAACTTGTACTTGCACCTTTTAATTTTAATTTTTTCCACTTTATATTACCCCAATTTGTTATATCAGTTATGTTAAAATTATCTATAGTAAATTCAGGAAATGTTTCAGTTGTTGATGCTACTACATTACCATTATATGTGCTTGTTGATCCACCTCCACTGTTGTCTGCTATGGTTCTGGTAACATCATTATTGTTGGTTATACTTGTTGTAGCACCATCTCCCCAAGTCCAAGTAGCGTTATATTCACTAGAAGTACCATCTAAGTCTATATCAGCTGCGTAAGTACCACCTGCAGGGAATGTGTAAGTAAATTGAAATGCTGTTGATGTTGCTGGATAACCTCTATATTGATTCGCGTTAGTTACATTACTTAAACTACCACTTAAATCTCCAGAGTAAGTTGTATCAAATAAAGAAACATTAGATGCGGCTATTAAAGCGTTTAAATTATCAGTACTAGCTACAGATCCACCACCCTGAGTTATAGCACCTTGTATTGTAGTGTTATCACTGTTGCCAAACATACTAAAACTACCACTAGTAGGTACACCCATATTACTTAAGTTTTTCTTCTATCACTACTAATTTTTCTTCTAATTGAAGTATTGCTTTGTGCATGTGAGCTAATACTCCTCTATCACTCATACTCAACATACCTTCGTTGTTTTCATAAACTATATGAGGTATCACTTCTTTAACTTCTTGAGCTATAAAACCAGATTCTTTTTCACCGTCTTTAATATAAGTGTAAGATGAAAATTTCTTTATAATTTCAATACCTTCTTTTATAGGTTGTATTTCAGACTTTAATCTTTTATCTGAAGTTGTTACAAAGTTAGCGGCTGTTAAGGCACCAGTACTAGAATTAAAAGTTAAATTAGTACCAGTTTTGGGTGACAAAGCCCCTGTAGCTCCAGTAGAAAAAAGTGGGAAGCAGGTTGTGTCACTAGATTCATCCACAACTGTATCAGCGTATACGAACTCTCTTAAGGATTGTACGCTAAAGTTTTTCGTAGTACCATCACTTGAATCTGTACCTATTAATTTGTCAGAGTTATTTATGGTACCGTCTAAATCATAATTTGATATTCTAGCCATTTCTTTTTATTTTGCGCTTGTTCCGTAGTAGTATGCAAATATGTTACTTATAACAACACCTTCAACCATACCCATTAAATGTACAAACAAATCATTTTCAATTACAGAGGGTACATACACAACTGCATATATTATAAAAGCAAATGACATCAAACCAACTACTCCGGTCAATGTCATCATAAAGTCTTTCTTTCCAGTCTTAGCAACCTCTATCTCCCTGTTTCTAGCAGAGTCTCTGTCAGCCACCTCTAACTTGTACATTTCAGCATGCTGCTTGTGTAATACTTTTTTGTCTTCAACAGATATTTTAGGGTCACTGTCTATCATCTTACCCACCATACTGAGTACCCCAGCGTCAGGTAAAAGATCACCAGCAACATCTAATATTTTAGGTGCTAAGTTTTTTAATAGTCCACCTAACTTAGTGTCTTTAAACTTTTTCTTTTCATTACTCATCTATCTTCTTCTTTTACCGTTTCTCCTTCTTCTTCTATTACTAGTCTTATCGTATGCTTCTTTTTCCCAAGGTAAATCTTCCGCCCCTTCTTTCATTTTACTTCTTGAGTATTTTTTATCTTTCCAATATACAAAGCTATCATCGTAATCAAGGTCACCCCTCTTCATCTGGTCGATGTGAACATTCTCATGGGCTATAGCCTCCTTACCAAGCTTACTGCTTTTGTTTACAGCCTTGTCTAAGAATATACTACCATCCTTGTTAGCTTCCGCTACGATGTTACTACCTAAGTCTTTGTGAAAGATAGGTGTACCGGACTCGTGAAAACCCGGTAACCCCTTCATCTTAAATGCCATAGTTTACTTTTTCTTTTTCTTCATCATCTTAGCAGGTGCCTTCTTCATCATTTTAGGTGCTGCTGCCTTCTTCATCATTTTACTTGGTGCTTTTTTCATCATTTTATTTGGAGTTTTAGTTTTCATTTTTGTTGGTGCTTTCTTCATCATTTTACTTGGAGTTCCCATTATTCTATTCATTCTATTATTTTCTTCTTCTTTTTTATCATATCCATCATCATAAAGCGCAGGTCGTTTTGCAACAGGAACTGTCTTTATATTAGGCACTTTAGGTTTTTTTGAAGGTGTTGATACACTTTTTTTAGATTCTGGGGATAGTACTTTTTTATTTGAAATATTTGGATCTACTCCACCTTTTTTCATGGTTTTACTAGCCTTTTTTTGAAGATCAGAAATAAAAGTATCTTTACCTTTAGCGTTTATAAAATCTTGTTTTTGTTTAGCGTTTTCAAAAGATTTACCAGTGTTTGGATTAATACCAAGCTTACCTACTTTGTCTTTTGCCTCTTTTCTAGTTGACCCTTCTTGTCTTAAAGATTTTTTAGCTGTCCTTGTTTGTTTCCTAACATCAGCTTTTCTAGATCTTCTATCTATGTTTTTAGTGAGTCGATCTTGCATCGCATCTATAGGTAGTCTTTTGGTACTACCACTACCAACTAAAACATTATCTTTTACCTTGTTACTTATATTTTCTGATACTTTAGACGTTGTAATGTTAAGACCTTTTGCCATATCTATCCCTGCAGCTACCCCACCATCAGTTGAACCAAAATTATTTCTACCATAAATAAATGGTTTACCTTTACTAGTCTTACCATTATCTGTTTTTACTTCGGCAATCTCTTTAGTTTTTTCTTTTGTACTAGTATCTTCATTATCTTCTTGAAAATCTAACTCTTCAAAAGATTTGTCTTCTTCTTTCGTTTGCTCATCAAATAATCTTTTATTTTTTTTTCTTACACCTTCCTCCTGAAGTTTTCTTCTATCAATTAACTCTTGTTGGTTAGGTGATGTTATTACATTACCTTCACTGTCTATTAAATTAGGATACTTCTTCTTTAAATCTTCAGTGTTTTTAGCTGGACTAGTTTTTTTTAATTTAGCAGGAGATTCTGGTGCAGCTTCTATCTTAGCTTTTAAATGTTCGGGTAGTTTACTTTGATTACCCACAAGTTTTTTCATTAGTGGGCTTTTACCCATCATTTTAAATGGCATGATTTTTTTGTTTAAGTTTGTTATCTATCTTTATCTTTTATCATATCGTCTATGGCTTTTGTCATCACCTTATCTGTATATGATTTGTTTTTGTGAAAAATACTTCTTTCTGTAAATGGTGGATCTTCCTCACCTAGCAGGATTCTATATATCCTACTAATTATTTGACTGCATTTGAACGATGTCTTGAACACACTGTACTTAATAGTAGTTCTATTACGATGCCTCCAGACCTCTATCCACCCCTCTCTCTTCAACCTCTCCCACCTGTGTTTATCCCAAGAGTATGTATACACTCCTTCAATAAATTCATTCCTAGTAAACCTACCCTTGCAATCTAAATATATTAATAATTCTAAATCAGCATCTGTTAAACCATAAGTTTTACAGACCCACTTACGTGTGAGCCTGTAATACTTAAGGATATTAAGATCACGAAGATCTTGTGCTGTTAATCGCATTTATTACGATGCATCAACTACTGCTACTGAAGCACAAGCTGTAATACTGCCATTTAAGAAAACACTGTTTTCACTATCAGCTACAACAATAAAAGGACTGTTAATAGCATTAGCACTAGCAATAGCGCCAGTTATAGATTCTATAACTTCTTTATGTTTACCAGAAGTAATAGTAAGATCTACAACAGGTGCATCTATACCTGAATCTTCATCTAACTCTTGATTAGAACTAAAATAAAGTCTAAGAGCAGTTGCTGTGTGCATCTCAAGATGAGATAATTTATCAGCAGGAAAACAAGCTACTTGCTCAGTTGATGTTGTTGAATCAGGAGCTCCACTTGCAAAATATAAAAACTTTTTCATAATTATTATTTGTTTTAAGTTTAAAATTAATTTAACGTTTGTGGGTTCTGGATTGAGGATTGCGGTTTGTGGATTATCCTATATTAATAGAATGTCTTTATATTGCTGTTACTAATAATATATCAGCAACATCTGTAATTTCTGAAGTTAAAAATATAGAGTTAGGTTTATCTGCAACAGTTATAAAACCCCCATCTCTAGATCCTGAATTTATTTCAGCAATAATAGCGTCTAAAACTTGTTTGTGTTTACCTGAAGCTATAGTTAAATCTATTTTTTCGTGCTCATCTTCAACATTAGATCCTGTAATTCTAGGTAAAAAATATAATCTTAAAGTAGTACCACCGGTTGGCTCTCCACCCTTAAAAGATTCTGCAGGATATAGTATAGACTCACCTACAGCATTTGGTGCGGTTGTCCCTTTTGCAAAATATAAAAACTTACCTAATACTAACATATATATTTATTCTACCAAGACAACATCTTGAGTTCTTATAATTTTATAAAGGGTGTCTTCATAACTGATACCATGTCCTGCATGCTTGTCATAGTATACTATGTCTGAATCTTTGACACCCTCGACCTTACTGCCGCAGCTGATAACACGTGCTCTTGTATACCTGTTATCTAGGTCTGTCTTCTCTGTGAAAATAAGTCCAGCAATCTTCTTCTGCTCTTCTTTGATATCACTTACTATCAAATAAAAGTTAATTGCTTTCATTAGTCCTCATGTTAGATATTACACAATCTGCAGATATAATGGTTGATACCACACTCACTGCATTCTTCAAAGCTGTCTTAGTTACAAGTACGGGATCTATGATCCCACCCTTAATCATATTGACATGCTTACCGGATATAACATCAAATCCCCAACCCTCTTTCAAAGGTTCAACTGAGTCTTCAATGCTTGCGTTTTCTAATATTGTATTGTATGGTGCACGAATTGCGCTTAACAAAATATTCTCACAATCATTAGAGGGGAGTATTTTCTGGGAGGCGTTTAGTAACGCTATACCCCCACCAGATATAATACCTTCTTTTAATGCTGCTTTGACAGCATATATCGCATCCTCTACACGATCCTTCTTCTCTTTTAACTCCACCTTAGAGTCTGCACCCACTCTTACGATACCGACAGATCCAGATAGTATACTTAACCTATCTTGAAGTTTTCTTTTCAGAAACCCATCTTTTTCTTTTTCTATCTTACCCTCTACCTCAGTGATCCTTTCTTGAATGTCGTAGTTAAGATCTTTGATCTTTAACACTGTATTCTTAGAATCTGTCACTGAAGTTAAGGCTTCACCTAAACAATCAGTTTGTATCAGGTCTAGGTCATCACCTAGTTCTTCATTAATAACTTTAGCTCCTGTAAGTATGGCTAGGTCATCAATGGTGTCATTCTTATAAGGTCCGAATCCCGGTGGGTCAATGATATTTACATTAATATTACCCTTCACCTTATTCATCATTAAAGCTGTTTGTACTTGTTGAGCAACTGGTGCTACAATAAGTAAACCTCTCTTATTCTTTATTACATACTCTAGTATAGATTGAATCTTCCTGATACTTGATATCTCTGATGATACTATTAATACTAAAGGATTTTCTAAAACTGCCGTCTCCCTATCCTTATCAGTTACAAAGTAACTAGATGTTAGACCACATTCTATCTGTACCCCATCTACACTCTCTACGTAGGTGTTGTTGTCCTCTGACTCTTCCATGAGTACCACCCCGTTCTTACCTACGATGTTGTAGGCTTTTGCTATTGTTTCACCAAGTAAAGAATCATTGTTACATGATATGGAGGCTACACTATCTAGCATGTTATCTTTAACCTCTATACTTTTTTTATCAAGGTAATCATTCACTTTATTAAGTGCTGAATCTACACCTTGCTTTATCTGCCTTACAGTGTAGTTCTTTTCTTTTGCTTTATTAGCATATTTCATAAGTGATTCGGCAAGTACGATAGCTGTAGTAGTACCGTCACCTGCCTCCCTCACTGTATTCCTAGAAGCTTCTTTAATAAGGGTTGCCCCTATATTCTCCACTGGATCAAACAAGACAACCGATTCTGCTACGGTTACTCCGTCTTTTGTGATTACTGGCTTACCTCTAGCATCCTCGTAAATTACACATTTACCGGATGCACCTAAAGTAGACTTAACTGCTTTCGCAAGCTTATCCACCCCGGTTGATATCCTATTATTAGCTGAGTCACCAAAGTTTAAATCTTTGACAATCTCACTAGGTTGATTATATTCCATTAAATTAAATTAAATTGATTGTATTATTTATTCAAATGTTTTTACAACTTTTGGACCTTTTGTTGCCTCAAGTTTCTTGTTGTAATGTTCGATACTACCATCTATGGCAGCCTCTGCTCCGGCTAATGTCTCCCTTCTGGTGACATCGTACCAAACATCTTCACTGTCGATGTCTCGGTGCTCGGTTTGAAAAAATCCATTAGGTAATTGTGTAATTCTCCAGTTACTTTTCTCAGCAACATGCTGAAGTTTCTTAATTATTTCTGGATTTAACTGTGTTTGGTTGTTCATTGTGTTTGAACGGTAATAAAAATATGTCATGGTTTTTAAATTTACATGGTTAAGCCGCAATATTGCGGTTATCTTTAGGTTTTTACCTTATTTTTTCTTGTATAAATACTTTTTCATTATATGTATAACTACTGATACTGATATTAACACTAAATTAAAGAAAATTAAGTTAATGAAAGCCTCATTTTTCATTTTATGTGTAATATTTATGTTTATAGTTCTCTTTACCTTCTTTCTTAGTACCTTCACCCTCATTTCCTCTGTTAGAATTAACAGATACGAACCTACCCCTCTTATGATCGTAGTCTTTACCTGCAGCAGCACTAGGATTTGCCCTAGCTTCACGTTGAGAGTGTGCTTTCTTAGCTCTCCTTGCAGGAGATTTAGCAAAAGCTAAGTCCCTAGCAGCTTTATCCCTACGTGCTTGCGCTGATAACTTTTGTTTCATACTAATACTATTACATGTAAATTATATTTTTTAAAATAGTGTAACAATAGGGTGTTATTCTTTATACTTTATAGGCTAATGTTACACTTTTTATTTTGTTGAGATATAGGGGGATTTTGGGTTACAAATACTGTGCCAACTTTTTTCACAAATATAAAAACCGTTTTTTTTCACCCAGTTCCCCCCTTTTTTCTATTAAATTTTTTATAATTTTTAGCGTTTTTTATGGCATATACCGTAATATTTTTACCTTTTTATTGCAATATGTGCAATGTTTTACTGTTTTTTTTATAGCCCCGTAGGGGCGTGTATAGCATTTGTCCATTCGGGTAAGCGGTTATACAACTAGTCTATCTACTTTTTCTGGCACGGTTTTTGCATGGGTGTGCATATTTACCACTCATCAGTGGGTCCTTCATTCGCCTATGCGGTTAAGCAAATATACAACCTCCTCCAAATATTTAACTAACTAACCGCCTAACCGGGTAAGCAAATATACATTTGACCTAAAATAAATTAAAAAAAGATGAAAAAAAAAGCATTTTTTATTTGCTTTTATTAAATAATTGTGTACCTTTACTATATGAAACAAACAGAGGGACACTTAGAGATGGGTTAACCCCTCCACAAACCAACAAACCGATAAACAATTAATACACCTTTAACCTAATAAAAGACATGATTACAACAGGCACAAAGTTCAGAATTTTACAAGGATCGCAGGATCAATTTATCTCAAAGGATATTTACGAAATTATAGGGGAAAGATCAAATGATTTTATAATTAATAATAATATGAGAGAAGGTAATCCATGCAATTTTTACCACTCAAAAGATGAGGTTATCCAAAACTTTAAAAAGGGGGTTTATATAGGACCCCTATTCAATTTAACTGATTAATAATTACACACCTTTAAAACCTAATACAATGACAAGATTTAAAAGACATACCAACACACTACAAAGAGATGGTGATGATATCATATCATACCGCACAAGAGTTGCAACTATCATAGGTGATGAACTACATGTTCATGGCAAGTACTCACCAAGCACATCGAAGCACATTACTTATGTAGCTGATGAACTGAACTTGACCAAAGTCAACTCAAGTGAATACTTTGACAACTACAAAGTTGATAAGAAAGACAGAAATTTTTACAAACTAGACAACTGGAAACAAATATAATTATGGACATAGAAAGAATATATCAAAGTCAAGATGAATATATCGAAGAGTCATTAAAGGCAAACGGTTACACCATGCAAGAAATTGAAGAGATGGATATCGATGAGAAAAGAATGAATATAGGATGGGATTAAATAATATAACTATGGGACTAACAGTAGAAAAAACGAATGAAATAATCAAGTCAATAAGGACAAACAAAAAGTGGGATCTTGAACAGATGGAATATCTAAGAAGAAAGAACACCGAATTAAGAGAAAGAATAAACGACAATATTGTATCGATAGAAATAATTGCAAAGAAATACAGAACAGATAAATAATAAAATTATGATAGACATTACACAATTAAAAGAAAGAGCATTAACACCTAAGAAGATTAGGTTAGCAATGACTAGTAAAAGGATCGAAGACATTACGCCACTAATAAAAGAACTATGGAAGGAAAATGTAAACTTACAAAGAGTGGTCAAAGAGAATCAACTAGTTATTGACATGATGATGGACACCATGTTAGAAGATAGACCTATTGACTCCTTTATTCGTGTAAGTCACGTAACATCAAAGATAAGCGAAGAAGATGCAGAATTTATAAATGATACAGTATTACCTTTTTATAAAGCTAACAAAAATAAATAATATAATTATGATGACCAAAGAATATAAAAGAACATACAACATGAATACAGAATTTGAAGATAACTATGCATGGGGCAAAGCCCCCTTCTATGAGAACTTAGCAAAAGGTGAAACGTTGATGATGAACAACACACCAATATTCAAAGAAGAGTATAACTTAATAGTAAGTAAGAGGGATTTCGGTCTCTACTCAATAGGGATGAAACCGCATAGACATTGGAGCTTCAACGAGACAAAAAAATATTATGGTCTCAAAGGTAACAAGACCAAAGTAGCTGAAGATATAAAACAGCTATGGGAAGACTTCAAAGAATTTAAAAAGAAACATGTGTCTTACTCGGAAGAGTGAGATGCTATACACAAAAAAAGAGATGGGAAGGATTTCGGAGCCACACACAAAAAATAAAAGCACGATCTTATCACGCTATTGTAGCAAACTTTCCCACTCTTTTTATTTAACAACTTAAACAACAAAATTATGAGAAAATATATAATTATAGATTGGGCATATAACCATCTATTTCAAGATCAAACATGGAATACATTAGATGAGGCATGGGATTTCCTCCTCCAAAAATTCCCAAATGATGATGACCTACAAGAATATAATGTGATAAGAAAATCACGACTTGTATTAGAGAATGGAATTATATAAGACTTAAACAACAAAATTATGCTTGAAGAACTAGAAAACATTTGCCATGAAATTTACTTTTGTGAAGACATGATCCACACCTATGAAGATAAAATATGTGAATTTAAGGATGATTGGAAAAAACTAA
>Ga0206129_10007895_pt1 | contig 10359 bp, 10 predicted proteins | sample Helgoland_Spring_8_FD_148616 | JGI IMG/M metagenome (GOLD analysis project Ga0206129, IMG submission 148616) | Pelagic subsurface seawater microbial communities from Kabeltonne, Helgoland, North Sea - Helgoland_Spring_Bloom_20160502_2 | ecosystem: Environmental > Aquatic > Marine > Epipelagic ...
TTGCTTTAACTTTTTCTTCAATATTTAATTGTTTATCATTTAATTGTTTTTCTAATTCTTTAACTCTATTTTCTAAATCATCTACTTTTAATTCTAATATAGGAATCTTATTTAATTGATTATTAATATGATTATTAACACATGGATTTTTCCTTTTTAAATGATTTATATAATGACCCTTATGATTGAAAATTTTTCCACACTTTTCACATACAAATTGATGTTGTCCGTTTTTGTCCATTTTAGACGGTTATATATATATTATAATATATTTTATTTTTTAAATAATTATTCAAATTTATTATTTTCTATATATATATTATAAAATGAAATCTGGATTGAAATGTGTTATTAATGCTTGTATTTATGCTGTTGTATTAAATATTATTTTACCTACTATTGTAAAACCTTACGCTACTAAAGAAGAAATTAATCCTCCAAATGGTGCCGATAAATTATCATTTAAATCTCAATTAATGCATATGTTAGTTCATCATGGACAAGTACCATTAACTAGTTCATTAATTATTATTGTTATTGTCTCTCTATCCATTACTTTAGGATATAATTTTAAAATACTTCAATAATTTAAATATTTAATATTATAAATGCCAACACCTAAAAAATATTATGCTAAATTATCTAAAAAAGATAAAAATAAACAATTAAAATATTTAAATAAATCTAAAAAAAATTATAAAAAAGGTAAATATATTACTAGACCTAAATTAAATTCTTTTAAAGAAAAAAAATCATCCTGGACTCAAAAATTTCATAAATTATATCCTAATGCTAAAACATTAAAACAAATCTCTGATGCTACTGGTATCCCTAAACCAGCATTATCTGCCGTAAAAAGAAAAGGTATGGGAGCATATTATTCTTCTGGATCACGTCCTAATCAAACAGCAGAATCATGGGGTTTAGCAAGAATGTATTCATATATTTTAGGCGGTCCCACTAGAAAAGTTGATAAACATATCACAGATAAATATAATGTTAAATTTAAAAAATATAATTAATTATTCTAAGCATCTTTATCTAAACCAGTTAATAATCTTTTATGTAATAAATTTATTTTTTCAAATATTTTCTTTTGTGTTGTGAAAAATACTATAGCAACTATTATTTCTCCATCATATTCTTTCGTATGAACATCTCTAAATCCTTTAAAATTTAATAATAATGGAAATAAATGACATATTTTTCTTATATAAAATACTGCTAATGCCACCACTATTGAATGTAATGATAATTCTAATAATACATATATAGTTTCTTTTTCTTCATCTATATCTGGAAATAAATAATCTAAATATATTCCTGATATTAAACATATTATTATATATAATATACTATATTGTGTTATTTCAAATAATTGTCCTATTCTAAAATTATCTAATGTAAAAATATCTTTTAATTTATTTATCATATATATATATATATATATATATATATATATTATATTTTTTTTATAATTATATTATCTTTTACTAATAAATAATCAACTATTAATCTTTCATACGACGATCTCATTTAAGAAATATTTACTATATTTTTAAAATATTTTTTTCATGTTGGTCTTCGTTCAATATTCAATTAATATTTACATTTACAAAATTATTTTTATATATTATATATTATAAATATTATAAATGTCGGAAGATTTAACACACGAATCAGGAGAAAATCAGATTGAAAAAGGAGTAGGATTGGTATCAAGTATCTCCATTCCTAGAACGGTAGAACCAGTAGCAGGAGCAGGGGATGGAGCAGTAGCAGGAGCAGGGGATGGAGCAGTAGCAGGAGCAGGGGATGGAGCAGGAGCAGGGGATGGAGAAGGAAGAGATACAGATTTAGAAACATTATTTAATATAATTAATTTAGAAATGGATAATATTGAATCTAACATTTTACAATTAGGATCTAAAAAAGCAGATAATGAAGAAACAGCAAAAAGAATATTAGAATTAGAAGAACAGTTAACACAGAAACAAGAAGACCATACTAAAGAGTTGGGAAGAAAGCAATCTAAACATGATACTTTATTGAGTGAAGTACAAGAATTAAAAGATAAAGCATCTGGACACGAAACTGAAAAATTAGAATTAAGTGAGAAAATTGCTAAACTTGAAAGTGAAAAAGAAACATTAAATTACAATAAACAAGAAACGCAACGATCATTACAAAAACTAGAATTAGAATTTCAAGCAGCAGCTAATGAATCTGCTGCTATTGCACAACAATTACAAGTATTAAAACAAGAATCAGATCAAAAAGGACAATTATCAGAACGACAACTCAGTCAAATTACACAATTAACAGCTGATAAAAAAAAATTAGAAGAAGCAAAAGTGGATACTCTAAAACAAATAGAAGAAATGAAGCAATCTAAACAAGAAACAGAAAGAACAGCAGCATCATTGCTAAAAAGTATAGAAACAATGAATGGAGAAATACGTTCAAAAGAATTGGAAATAGCAAGAGCAAAACAATATTTACATGAAAATCTAGAATTAGATGAAACGAAAAAGAATGAAGTAAAAAAAGCACCATCATTAAATAAAGCACATGAAATTGCTATTAGTGCTTTTAAAGCTAATCACGACAAGAAAATAGAATCTCTCGAACAAAAACACAAACAAGAAATGAATGTAATTAGAATAGAAATCGAAGAAAACAAGAATAGATTAAATATAGTGAGTAGTAATGAAGAAAAATGTAAAAAATATTTAAACAAAATTAAAGAAAAACTAACAGGTATCAAAAATGAAAGTGATAACTTACTCAAACCAGCGGCAGAATCCACACTAGTGGCAGGACCCACACCAGCGGCAGTACCCACACCAGCGGCAGTACCCACACCAGCGGCAGAACGTGTGTTAGAACCTGTAACTAAGGAAAAATTCACAGCTAGTGGTGGTGGTAAAAGAACTAAAAGAAAATCTTTTAGAAAATCTAATAAAAGAAGAAAATCTTTTAGAAAATCTAATAAAAGAAGAAAATCAATTAGAAAATCTAATAAAAGAAGAAAATCTTTTAGAAAATCATTAAGAAAATAAATAATATATAATATATATTATATATATGAGGAATAAATCCTTAAAAAAAAAATATTCCAATAAAAATGAAAAATCTAAAAGAAAATATTCAAATAAAAAAATAAAACAATCTAAAGTAAATAATTCAAATAAAAAAGTAAAACAATCTAAAAGAAAATATTCAAATAAAAAAATAAAACAATCTAAAAGAAAATATTCAAATAAAAAATCTAAAAAAATACAACATGGTGGTGGTCTTTTAGAAGTAGGTGATATCGTGAAAGCGGGTCACAACAAAGGTGTAGTTCTTTCTTTTGACGATGAAGGTGATCCCACGATTACATTCCCATACAACAAACCATCTGACATGCCTTTAAATATAAAAATTCTAGAAGAATCCGTTAAAAGTGGGGAGGTTGAAATTGAGAAAGCGCAAGTACCGGACAATTGGGAAGAATCGATTGAAAAGCTTAAGGATGAGGCACGGGTGGCGAAAGAGGCACAGGTGGCGGAGGAGGAACGGGTGAAGGCAACTGGTTCTCTCGTCGAGTACAGGGAACATCAAGAAGAAAAAAACCCACATGAGATTGTGTCTGCATCTGGGGAAGTACAAGACCTCTATGGTTATTATAAAATCATGGGACTGAAACCCCAAAAAGGCAATGAATACGTAGATGAAAATACAAATGAAAATATAAACTTAGACGGATTAAAGAAAAAATTTAGGGGTCTAGCTTTACATCTCCACCCGGACAAAGGTGGAACTAGGGAAGAATTCAACATATTAATGAACGCTTATCATGTCCTCAGAAATCCTGTAGAAAAAAGAAAATACGACGTGGGAGTCGGCGTTGTGTCCAAACCCACTTATGAAGAAACTAAAGAATTTGAATCATGGATTATAGAAGATTTAGAAGAACAGATAAAAATTTTTCAAAAAAAACTGGAATCGGAAAGAGATCAAGTTAATATTCTTTCGAAAGAGAAAGAAGAAATGAAAGATGAAATGGATGAAATTGTGGAAAGTTCTCGTAATGTCGGAGATCAAGATGAAGAAAAAAATTATCGGGTCGCAGAACTCGAAGGAGAAAACAAAAGACTGAATGAGTTAATTAAAGAAGAAAAAGAAAAAAGGGAAGCTGAGATTACAATTAAAACAAAAGGTCTAGTTAATGAATTAGAACATTCTAAAACTGAACTGGAGACAGTGAATAATCAATTAAAAAGTTTACAATCTGAACACGATAGAATAGATGAAGAAGGTATTGAGTGTGATAAAAGGATCGCACAGCAGAAGAGTCTTTTAGATGATACAATAAGCACACTAAAAACCGAAACAAGTGAACTGCGAGAAGCGTGGAATAATGAGGAAGAAGCTCGGCAAAATGCGCAAAAAAATGAAAGAGCATCTACTAGGGAATTAGAAGAAAATAGTCAACGATTAAATGAAATAGAAGCAAAATTACAAGAAAAACAATTACAATTAGATGGTAAAGAAAAAGAATTAGAAAAAAAAGAAGCAGAAATAACAGGAAAAGACCGACAAATAAAAGAATTCGAAGTGAAACTTAATGTTTATAACTATACTGGTAGATTACAAGGTATATTAGACAGATTAAGAACAATTAAATCAGATACCTATAATGTAAGTGGAAATGCCGGACAATTGGATGAGATAGATGCAGGTGACGGTGTTAGAGAAGAAGAAATTAAAGAATTACAAAAAAAATATGATAACCTTGAAATAAACTACTCTCGCATCTTTAAAGAAAAACAAGAGGCTGAGAAAGGTAGACATGATGATCGTAATGATTACATTAAAAGATATAATATCATCTTACAAGAAAAACAAAATGATCGTGATATGTTCAAAAGAAGATATGATGAGGTTTTAAAAAGAGCATCAACAAATGCTTGAGAATATGTTTAAACACTTAAATAGAAAATAATATGATATAATATGAATAATACTATAATATATAAAGATGATTTAGAAAAAAATAATATTATAATAACAGTATTAGGAGTATTAGGTACAGTTTTAACAACAAGTATTTATACACCACAAATATATAAAAGTTATAAAGATAAAAAAGTAGAAATATCATGGATTATGTTATCATTAGAATTAACATCAGATATTGTATGGATATCATATTATTATTTAAATGAAATATATTATCCAATATTAACTGGAACATTAATATTTTCATTTGCTTCTACATTAGGTTTTATGAAATATCATTATAATTTATAAATTTTTAATAAATTTAAATACATGTTTATTTCCATCAAATATTAAATATTTTAATCCAGGTCCATATTCTTTATAAATTTTTTTATTTTTTATACGATTTTTTTTAGTTTTTTTAGTTTTTTTAGACTTATTACGCATATATAATAATTTATAAAAAAATGATTATAATAATTATTTAAAATATTTATAAATGATTTACAATATATTCATTTACAAAATCTAAAATTTTATTTGAACAACCATCCCAAAATAATTTATCAAAATCATATTCAACTTCATTACTATCTTCATTATAACATTCAATATGTAATGATTTAACTTTTTCAGTCATCCACATATATGCGTTTAATTGAACTTTCTCATAATCAGGAATCATATTAAATAATCTTCTTGTCCTATTTTTAGTTTCTACTACATATTCATCATTCATTCCGTCTATTTTACCTCTAATAATAATTTGATAAACCCTATCTGGATCTACATATAAAACTTTCTCATACATTTGAACATTTCTATTATCAATAATAATATTACGTTTAGTTTGTGTTTTATTTAAATTATTATCTTCTTTAATATTTCCTCGTCTCATTCTTAAATCTTGTTTAACTGATGTTTCTAAACATTTACTTACAGTTGGCATAGATTTAATCACTTCATCTACCTTTTTCTTAGACATATCCTCTGATATTTTTTCATTTAATGATTTTGATAATACTTGTTTCTTAATCATATTTTCTACTTGTTTTACAGAACTATTTTCATTAATATTTAATTCTAATTTAATATTTTTTAAATCTTCTTTTGATAAAGATAATAGTTTTTCCTCAATCTTAGAATTTGGTATATATTTTTTAACAATACCAGATCTATTTAATACAGTATCAATTGCTTTAGTAATTGGTTCATATCTATTATGACCAGTAATAATAGATAATTCACTTGCTACAATTTTAATATCTTTCATTAATAATTATTATTATTATAAATTTTATATTTAAATAATTTCAAATTTCAAATTTAATAATTTTATTATATGTATTTGTTAATTTTTTAATATCATTATCATGAATAATATATTTATTTTTTAAAAAATTTATAAAATTTTTATCATCTAATTTATTTATTAAATATAATATATCAATATCTAAATTGTTATTATATATATATCTTTCATTTGATATATATATCAATGATTTACTAATATATTTATTATTTATAACTTTTTTATCACATATTTTATTTTCTAAATAATATTTAGGATAAATTATAGATAAAACTGTATAAAAATCATATAAATCAATGTGATTTTTAATATAATATGTATTAATATTTTCTGCTAAATAACAAGTTTTATATATATTAACAATTTTATCTATATCATTAGTAATATAATGAATATTATCTAATATATCAAAATATAAATTAGTAGAATTTTGTGAATATCTTATTATATCTGAAAAATTATTAGTATTATATATTTTATTTATTGTATTTTCTATAAAATTATCTTCATAATTATATATATCATTTAAATTATTATTTAAATTTAATATATCAATATTAGATATTATATTACCGATTTTAAGATCTGATTTATTAATTAAATCGTTAATTTTATTATTATTTAATTTAATATTTTTTAAAGATAAATATTTATTTGTTATATCAATAATATTTTTATATGAATAATTAATTTCTATAAATTTTGAATTAGATAATATTTTTTTAAAATATTTATGATTTATATTTGATGATATAAATATTATAGGATGATTTTGTTTATAATTATTTAATTTAGATATATATGATATTATATCATTTAATATAGATTTATTATGTTTTAAAAATAATTCTAAATTATCAAATATTATCGCATTATATTGATATTCTTTATTAAACATCATTAATATATTTTTTCTACCTAATGCCTCATCTATATATTCCTTTATATTCACCTTCTCTTTAAAAAAATCAATATTTATATGTATTGTTTTATATTTATTTAAAATATATTCTGCTAAACTAGTTTTACCGCATGAATCTTTACCATGTATAAATAAAAATTGATTTTTATAATCTTTATTTATCCATTTATTTAAAAAAATTTTATCTTTTTTATTTAAAAAAAAATCATTAATATTTAATTTCATATTATAATTATTTATTCTTATTTTTTTAACTAAATAAATCAAAATATTTTGTTTCTGATCCTGACATATCATTTCTTTCTGATAAATCATATGTAGTATTATTTTTATAATTATTTTTAGGTAATGGCATTAAACTCGGCATCCCACTTATTTTATCTAAATAATGTTTATGCATATCAAAATTACTATATATTTTACTTAAACTATATTGAACTACCATATCATTTAATTTTTGTATTTGTTCTTTAATCTCATCTAATGATCTTGCCGCTGAATTACTATATTTTAAAAATATCCCCCTCATTATCGTCAATAATATAGTATTTGATTGATAATCTATTGTTGTATTTTTTTCCTTAAAAAATTCATATCTTATTAATTTCTGAATATTCATAATGTTATCATCTGAAAAAAAATATTTACTTAAATATGTCTCCTCTAATACCCCACTCAATATATTATCAGCACAATGAACCGTCTTACCTGGTGTTAATTTAATATCATTATTTACCATAACATGTTCTAAATTATCATTATGTTCATATATATCAGGCATTAAACCATTATTTTTATTATTATTATTATTTTGATCTCCTAAATAACCTAATATACCAGAAGTTCCTTGAATTATTTCACTCATATATATATATATTAATATATATATTTAATTTCTATGTTTTTTCATATATTCTAATAATTCATCTAATTCTTCAATCCACATATCATTAATAGTTTTATTAAATATAATATTAATTTCTTCATTTATTTTTATAATTTCATTATTTAATTCTTCTACTTTATCAGTAGACATAGTATATATTGGCATTTTAATTAAATAATCATATTGATTTTTAATTTTATCAAATACACTAACTTCTGATATTATATTATTTTGTGAATCATATAAATTATATTCTTTATCAAATAATTGTTTTAATAATTCATTTTTACTACATTCAGATATATTAATTGTTTTTTTAATTACTTCATTAATAAATTTCATTTTATTCTCTAAAATTAATAATTTATTATTTAATTCATTTAATATATATTTCTTTCTTTTTGTATATAATACAGTTCTAACTCTATAATGTTCATCTAATATTTGATATGGTGAATCATATTTATTAATAACATTATCCTTATTATATGCATGAATATTTGTTAAATTTATCTTTGTAATTAATTTTAATTTCTTTTCAAACATACTAAAACCATCTTTTGGTTCAAATAAATTATTTTCATATAAGAATTCATCTGATAATGTAATTTTAATATTTATATCTTTTTCTGTAGAATAATTATCAAAATCTACAATCATATCTGATTTCTCTGATAATACATTCTCTTCTAAAAATCTAATATATTTATCTGTCCATTCACCAACTGGTAATTCTGTAATTACTAATTTATTATCTTGTAAATCATATATCCCTTTAGAAATATAATTATTATCTGATAATTTAATTATTGGTCCTTTAAATCCCTTATAATATGGATTCATATTTCCATAACTTCCATTTGTAATTTTTCTTTTAATATTTTTTATAATATCTAATGGATTATATTTAGGAATATTAGTACTCCATCCTGTTCCTATTCCTAACATACCATTTACTAATACCATAGGTATTATTGGCACATAATATTCAGGTTCAACCAATAATCCATCATCATCTAAATAATTTAATAATGGGAAATCTTCTTTTCTATATATTAAATCTGTAATAGGATTAATTTCAGTATGAATATATCTAGGTGATGCTGCATCATTACCACCCATAATTCTTGTTCCAAATTGTCCATTTGGCATTAATAAATTTATATTGTTTGAACCTACAAAATCTTGTGCCATACCTATTATAGCACCTTGTAATGAACCTTCACCGTGATGATATGCCGCATGCTCACTAACATATCCTGATAATTGTGCCACTCTAATTTCATTATATAATTTTCTTTTAAAACATGAATATAATATTTTTCTTTGTGATGTCTTTAATCCATCAATACTAGAACCAATAGATCTACTTGTATCTGAATTAGAGAAATGAATTAATTCTTTATTCACAAAATCATCTATATTTGTTTTTTTAATATTATAATCTAATATTTCTTCTTTATCATATTTCTTTAACCATTCTTTACGATTATCTGCTAAACTTTTATTAAATGCTAAATTTACAGCATTATCTGTTTCTTCATTCACAGCATAATCATTCACTTTTAATTCTCTAAAATATTGTTTTGCTTCTTGTGCTGTAGATGTTCCTAATCCCTTATAATATTTAATATTATATTTATTATAATTACTAGTTTTCTTTTTCCAATTCTCATAATCTGTTAATGTATAAAATGGTTTAATAGTTTTCTTTAATGATACTTTAACAATCGGTGTAATCATATATGAAATAAAATCAAAATTTAATAATTCTGGCCATAAATAATGAAACATATTTATTAATAATCCTTTAATATGAAATCCATCATGATCCTGATCTGTCATTATCATAATTTTACCATATCTTAATGATTTAATATTTTTATATTTCTTATTACTCTCTAATCCTAATATCTTTTTTATATTCACTATCTCTGAATTCGCATTTATCTGTTTCACATTTGCTTCTCTGACATTTAATACTTTACCCTTCAATGGAAATACTCCATATTTATCTCTTCCTACTTCAGATAAACCAGCAATCGCCATAGATTTTGCTGAATCTCCCTCTGTTAAGATTAATGTACATTGTTCAGATTTCTTTGTTCCTGCCCAATTAGCATCATCTAACTTAGGAACAATAATCTTATTTTTCTTTTTACCATCTGTTTTCTTTAAATCTTTATTATCATTTTTATTATTAGCATCTAATATTTTATCAATTAATTCATTATTTGAACAAATCTTTTT
>Ga0206129_10007898_pt1 | contig 10357 bp, 7 predicted proteins | sample Helgoland_Spring_8_FD_148616 | JGI IMG/M metagenome (GOLD analysis project Ga0206129, IMG submission 148616) | Pelagic subsurface seawater microbial communities from Kabeltonne, Helgoland, North Sea - Helgoland_Spring_Bloom_20160502_2 | ecosystem: Environmental > Aquatic > Marine > Epipelagic ...
CCACCCAGCCGACGCAGCGGGACGTCCGCGTCTCGGTGGAAACCCTGCGGCCGACGCTCATTCCCGCCCGGTTCACCGCTCCCGCGGTCTCCCTGCGGTCCGGAACCCGCACCCTTCGCCCACTGCCGGAGGGCAGCACCACGCTCTCCCTGCAACCGGGCGACTACCAGGTCGTCGTCGACGCGCGGCCGCAGCACGTGCTTCCGTTCTCGGTCACCCCCGGCGCCGGCCGGCTGCGCGTCGCGGTGCAGGTCACCCCCGGCTGGTTCGTCGCCACGGGCTCCAGCCCTGGCATCTACCGATTGCGGGACGGAACCGGAAAGGCCCTGGGCGAGTTCGACCTGTCCCGGGCGACAACCATCGCCATCGGCCACAGCCTTCCGGATGGGCGGTACGAACTGGAACGGCAGGGCGATACGCAGGCCCCCTTCCGCCACGGGTTCATCATCCGCCTTGGCCAACAAACCGATATTCGCCTGCCATAGGCAACGCCCCCGCACGTGCGGCCTGGATGCGGCGGCAATGAGGCCGATTGATACCGCATGCAACGCGTCTATATGCGGAAAGCCTGTGCACCAAACGCCATAAGGATACCGCCATGACGTGGCGCGCGTGGATAAAGCGGTCGGCCTGGCGGATCCTGCCCCTGGTGGTGTTGGCGCTTGGTGGGCTGGCGTTTGCGATGATGATTGCGACCAAGCCCGAACTTGCCCAACGCCAGGTGACCGAAAAAATATGGCCGGTCCGCGTCGTTTCCAGCTCGATAGTCACCGTTCAGCTGGACCTCAACTTCTACGGCGAGATCATCGCCGGGCGGCAGGTGGAGTTGCGGCCGCTGGTGGGCGGCAGTGTTGTTTCGGTCGGCCCCACCTTCCAGGATGGCGGCCATGTGGCAGCCGGCGACCTGCTCATCGCCATTGACCCGTTCGACTACGAGGCCACGGTTGCCGAATCCGCCGCCAACCTGTCGGAGGCAAGGGCCCGCCTGCGCGAGCTGGAGGCCGAGTTGGAGGCCGCGAAGGCGATGCTGGAACGGGAACGCATGGCCGAAACCCTCCGCCAGCGCGACGTCAACCGGTTTGCAGAATTGAAGAACCGCGGTGCCGCATCCTCCAAATCCTTTGACGACGCCCAAATGGCCCAGATCTCTGCGGCGGAACGGGTGATCGAGCGGCGGTTTTCGATTGAGCGTCTGGGGGCCAACCTGATCCGCCAGCAGGCCGTCATTCAGAAACTGGAGGTCATGGCCCAGCGCGCCGCCCGCGATCTGGACCAAACCCGCCTCACCGCCCCCTTCGCCGGCTATCTGACCGACATCGGCACCGAAGTCGGCAAGCGCGTCAGCCAGGCTGACCGCGCCGCCCGCCTGATCGATTCCGCGCGGCTGGAAGTGCGCTTCAACGCGGGCATGCGCCAGTTCGGCGAACTGCTGGAAAACGGCACGCTCATCGGCCGGATGGCGGAGGTCGTCTGGCGCTTGCGCGACCGCTCGCACCGCTTTACGGCCACCATCGCCCGCACCGGCTCGGAGATCGATACCGCCAGCGGCGGCATCGCCGTCTTCGCCAGTATAGACGGTGGCGCGCGCATGGACCTGCTCCGCCCCGGCGCCTTCGTCGAGGTGCACCTTACCGGCCCGCGCTATTCGGATGTTGTGCGACTGCCCGAAACCGCCTGGTTCGATGGCACGGTCATGGTGGTGGAGGATGGCCGCCTCGTCGCCCGCAAGACCGAACTGCTGCGCCGCATCGGCGACGAAATTCTGGTACAGGGCGGGCTGGCGGATGGCGAGGCGGTGCTGACCACCCCCATCCCTGGGGCCGAGGCCGGCATGGCCGTCGCCGTCGTCAACGAAGGCAGCTAGCCCATGGCCGAACCTGCTGCCCCCACCCACAGCGGATTCCTCACCTTTTTCGCGCGCCACCGCACCGCCGCCAATCTGCTGATGGCGATCATGTTCCTGGCCGGCATTGTCGGCCTGGCGCGCATGAACACCCAGTTCTTCCCGGATTTCGGCATCGATATGGTGCTGACCACCGTGCAATGGCCTGGCGCCAGCGCGGCGGACGTGGACGCCAACATCGTCCAGTCCATCGACCGCGAGGTCCGCTTTCTGGATGGCGTCAAGAATGTCATCTCCACCTCGCGTGAGGGGTCGGCCAGCGTGCTGGTGGAGTTCCTGCCCGGCACCGACATGCAGTCGGCGCTGGCCAATGTGGAAACCGCCGTCGCCCAGGTCACCACCCTGCCGGAAGACAGCGAGAGCCCGGTCACCCGCCGCATCGTGCGCTACGATACCATCGCCCGCCTGCTGCTCTCCGGCCCGCTGCCCGAGGCGGAACTGAAGCGCGTGGCCAAACGGGTGCGCGACCGGCTGATCCAGCGCGGCATCGACAAGGTGGACCTGTTCGGCGCCCGCGACGAGGAAATCCTGGTGGAGGTGCAGCCGGAAACCCTGCGTGCCCTCGACCTGACGCTTGGCGACGTGGCGGCGCGCATCGGCTCGGCCAGCCAGGATCTGCCCTCCGGCGACACCGGCGGTGCGGTGGAGAAGCAAATCCGCTCTATCGGCCTGGAGGAAACGGCGGAAGGCGTTGCCGGCATAGAAGTCGTCTCGCGCGCCAGCGGTGAAAAGGTGCGCGTCGGCGACATTGCCCGCGTCACCGAAGCCTTCGACGACGACGGCAACACAACCTGGTACCGCGGCGATTTCGCCATCAGCCTGCACGTCCAGCGCGCCACCACGGCGGATGCCCTGGAAACCGCCGAAGTCATGCGCGATGCGGTGGCGGAGGTACAGGGCGAACTGCCGCCCGGTGTCTCCCTCACCCTCTATAACGAGCAGGCCAACCTCATCGAAAGCCGCATCCGTCTTCTGGTCGCCAATGGCCTCGGCGGGCTGGTGATCGTCGTGCTGGTGCTGTTCGTGTTCCTGAACGCCCGTGTCGCGCTGTGGGTCGCCGTTGGCATTCCCACGGCCCTGTTCGGCGCCATGGGCCTGATGCTGCTGACCGGCCAGAGCATCAACATGGTCAGCCTGTTCGGCATGATCCTGGTCCTCGGCATTGTCGTCGACGATGCCATCGTCGTCGGCGAGCATGCGGAGATGCAACGCGCCCGCGGCCTCGACCCCCTCGCCGCGGCGGAGTTGGGGGCGCAGCGCATGGCCGCCCCGGTGCTGGCCTCCATCCTGACCACCGTCGCCGCGTTCCTGCCCATGTTCGTCGTGGGCGATATCATCGGCACCATCATCCGCGCCATTCCGCTGGTGGTCGTGGCCGCCCTCGCCTGCTCGCTGATCGAGTGTTTCTTGGTGCTGCCGGGCCACTTGCGCCACGCACTGGCCGGCAACCCGGCGAAAGTGCTGCCCGCGCGGGAGAAATTCAACCGAGCCTTCGACCGCTTCCGCGACGGCTGGTTCCGCCGCCTGGTGCGCGCGGCGCTTCGCCAGCCCTATACCACCGTCGCGACCGCTGTGGCGGTGCTGACGGTCTCCATCGGCCTGATCGCCGGCGGCCGCGTCGGTTTCACCTTCTTCCCGACGCCGGAGGTTGACGTGGTCTTCGGCAACGTCCAGCTCGTGCCCGGCTCCGGCCGCGATGCCGTGCGCGACAGCCTGCTGCAAATCGAAGCCGCCGCCTACGCGGCTGCAAGCGCCCTCTCCCCCGACAGACCGCTGATCCACACCAGCGCCGCCTTCGTCGGCACGCAGTTGGGGGCGAATGGCCCCGGCGGCGTCGCCCAGGGCCAAACCTATGGCTCCGTCTTCCTGCAACTGATCCCGTCGGAGGAGCGCGAGGTCCGCACAGTTGCCTTCGTCGCGGAGTGGAAAGCGCGTCTGCCCCAAATCGCCGGCGTCGAGAACCTGACCTTCCCGCCGGTCGGCGCCGGCCCTCCCGGCCGCGAGATCGACATCCGCCTGTTCGATGGCGACCCGACCGTGCTGAAACAGGCTGCCGTGGAAGTCCGCTCTCTCCTCGCCGCCTATCCCGGCATCTCCGACCTGGATGACACGCTGCCCTACGGCAAGCAGGAGTTGGTGATCCGCCTCACCCCCGCCGGCCGGGCGCTTGGCTTCACCACCTCCAGCGTCGGCCGTCAGGTGCGCGATGGCTATGAAGGCGCCATCGCCAAACGCTTCGCCCGCGACGACGAGGAGGTGCTGGTGCGCGTCCGCCTTGCCAGCGATGCCATCGCCAACCGCCCGCTGCAAGACCTCTATCTGCGCGGCCCCTCCGGCGCCGAAGTGCCTCTGGGCGAGGTCGTCACCACCGAAACCCAGCGCGGCTTCGCCACCATCCGCCGCGAGGATGGCTTCCGCGAGGTCGCCATCGCCGGCGAAGTGGACGAGCGTGTCTTCACCAGCCAGGGGGTGCTGGATGCCATCGCTCCCGATGTGGAGCGCATCGCGAAAGAACGCGGCCTGCAATATCGATTTGCCGGCAAGGCGGAAGAACAGGCCCAGACCTTCGGCGACATGAAAATCGGCGCCATAGTCGGCCTGACGCTCATCTATATCATCCTGGCCTGGGTGTTCGGCGGCTACGGCATGCCGCTGGCGGTCATGGCGATCATTCCCTTCGGCATGATCGGCGTCAGCTTCGGCCATTTCCTGATGGGCTACGACCTTACCTTCCTCTCCATGGTCGGCATGCTGGGCCTTTCGGGTATTCTGGTGAACGACTCCATCGTGCTAATCTCGACCATTACCCGCCGCCGGCAGTCCGGCATGGCACTGCTGGAGGCCATCGAGCAGGGCACGTGCGAGCGCTTGCGGGCGGTGCTTCTCACTTCGCTCACCACCATTGGCGGCCTGACCCCATTGATGTTCGAGACCAGCATGCAAGCCCAATTCCTCATCCCCATGGCCATCACCATCGTCTTCGGCCTGGCCATCGCCACCCTGCTGGTGCTGGTGCTGGTGCCGGCGCTGGTCGCGATCGGCGCCGATCTTGACCGCCTCGCTACCCGCCTTGCCCCTGCCCGCAAGGTGAAGGCGCCCGCGGCATGAGCGATGAAGGCCTGCGCCACTCCATCGCCGACTGGATCATGGAAGCGGCCCTTGGCGGTGCGGACATGCCCCGGCTGGTCGAGGGCACCGCCAACCGGCTGCTCGGCAACGGCGTGCCGTTGGCGCGGGCACATGTTACCTTCCGCACCCTGCATCCCGCGTTCGAGTCCGTCTCCATCCTGTGGCGGCGGGGCCAGGGCGTGTCCGAGCAGGAATTCGTCCATGGCAGCGGCCTCGCCGCCTCCTGGCAGGACAGCCCGTTCGCTTTCATGGTCGAAAACCGCGTGCGCCACTTGCGCCGCCCCCTGACGGGGGACAGCGCCCTGCTCGACTTCCCTCTCCTCGACGAGTTGTTGGCCAAAGGCTTCACCGACTATTTTGCCATGGTCGTGCCCTTCGACAGCCGCGACATCGGCGTTGTCGGCAACCGTCCGGACGGCATCGCCACTTCCTGGGTGACCGACCGGGCGGGCGGGTTTTCCGACAGCCATATCAGCGCGTTACAGAACGCCGTCCCGCGCCTTGCCGTCGCCTGCAAACTGGCCATCCGCGAGCAGATCGCCCGCAACGTCGCCGACGCCTATCTGGGCCCAAGCGCCGGGCGGCAGGTGCTGACCGGCCATATCCGCCTCGGCGACTACGAGACCCTGAACGCCGTCGCCTGGTTCGCAGACCTGCGCGATTCCACCGGCCGCATCGAACGGCTCGGCATGAAGCGCTATCTCTCGCTGCTGAACGGCTTTCTGGAATGCACCGCCGGCGCGGTCATGGCCCATGGCGGCGAAATCCTGGCCTATCCCGGCGACGGTGTGCTCGCCATCTTCCGCGATCCCGACCCGACGGTTGCCGCAGAAACCGCCCTCACCGCCGCGGCGGAGGCGCGCCGCCGTCTCAACGACGTCAACGCCAATCTGACCGAACTGGGGCAGGAAACGCTGGCCTGCGGTCTCGCCATCCACCGGGGCGACCTCGCCTTCGGCAATATCGGCACCGGCGGTCGCCAGGCCTTCACCGTCATCGGCCCCACAATCAACGTCGTGAACCGGCTGGAGGCGATGAGCAAGCGCGTCGCCTGCCCGGTGCTGATCTCCGAAACCGTCGCCGATCTGCTGTCGGCGGACGCACCGCCGCTGGAGCCGCTCGGCACCCAGCACATCCGCGGCAGCGAGACGCCGCTAACGGTTTTCGGTCTGGGAGACAATGTGCTGCTGCCTTACAAGGCGCCGCCGGGCTATAGAGAAACCGTACTGACAACCGCAGAGGACGAGCGGGCGATCACCTGAGCCGCCGTCTTACACCGCAACTCCCAGAGGAGCCGCCTCATGATCTCTCTCACCGGACAGAAAGCCTTCATCACCGGCGCCGGTTCCGGCATCGGCGCCGCTACCGCCAAAACCCTGGCCGAAGCGGGCGCTTATGTCATCGCCTCTGACATCAATGCCGACGGCGTCGCCGCAACGGTCGAGGCCATCCGCGCCGCCGGCCATCAGGGTGAGGCCCGCACCCTGGACGTCTGCGACCCCGCCGCCATCCTCGCCATGGCGGAGGCCGTCACCGCCGACCACGGCGCCATGAACATGCTCGTCAACGTCGCTGGCTGGGACCGTGGCCAGCCCTTCATGGACAATACGCCCGACTTCATCGAGAAAATCGTCCAGCTCAACTATCTCGGCCAGGTGCGCGTCTGCCAGGCCTTTCTGAAGCCGATGATCGAGGCCCGCCGCGGCACGGTCGTCAATGTCGCCAGCGACGCCGGCCGCGTCGGCAGCACCGGCGAAACCGTCTATGCCGGCGCCAAGGGCGGCGTCATCGCCTTCACCAAGTCGCTGGCGCGCGAAATGGCCCGCAACGGCATCACCGTCAACTGCGTCGCCCCCGGCCCCACGGAAACCGCCCTGCTGGCCGACATGCCGGAAGGCCTGCAGGATGCCCTGAAACGCGCCATCCCGCTCCGCCGCCTCGGCAAGCCAGAGGATATCGCCAACGCCATCCTGTTCTTCTCCTCCAGCCGCGCCAGCTATATCACCGGCCAGGTTCTGAGCGTCTCCGGCGGCCTGACCATGAATGGCTGAGGCCCTGCCTGCCCTCCCCGCCAACCGAACCCAGCCCGTTTCTTGCGGGCTGGCCGGGCATCCAATGACATGAGCTTTCGCCGCCCGTCTTTCCTCACCATCGTCTTTGCCGCGATCGGGCTTGCCGTCATGCTGGGCCTCGGCACATGGCAGTTGCAGCGGCTGGAATGGAAAACCAACCTGCTCGCCACCATCGCCGAGCGGCTGGACCTGCCTGCCGAACCCCTTCCCGCCAATCCCGGCGCCGACTGGCAGTTCCGGCGTGCCACGGTCGAGGGCCAGGTCGTCGGCGGCCAATGGTTCCGCTTTCCCGGCCACAGCCGCAACGATGCCGTCGGCGAGCTGCTGATGCTCCTGATCCAGCGCCCGGACGGCAGCCTGGTTGCCGTCGAGAACGGCTGGGTGCCCTTCGGCCAGCCCTCTCCGCCCCTGCCAGAGACACTGGCCGCGGAAGGCATCGTCCGCGCACCGGCCGAGCCCGGCCTGTTCACCCCCGCCAACGATCCCGCCGGCAATGCCTGGTATGTGGCCAGCCCCGCCGCCATGGCCGCCGCCGCCGGCCTGCCCGCCGCCAAGGCCGTGCCCATGTACCTGAAGCCGCCGGATTGGCATCCGCACCTGCCAAACGACCACCTGCAATACGCCCTGACCTGGTTCGCTCTCGCCGGCATATTCCTGGTGATTTTCGTTCTGTTCCACCGCAAGAAACCTACCGCCGCATGACGCCTTACGAGACCCTGCAACGCGCCTTCGCCCGTGCTGCCAAGCTGAATACCGCCGCCAGCAAGCTCGGCTGGGATCAGCGGGTGATGATGCCGCCGGGCGGTGCTGCCGACCGGGGCGAGGAGTTGGCCACCCTCGCCGCGCTGGCTCACGAAATCGAGGCCTCGCCGCAAGTGGCAGACGCCCTGGCGGCCATCGCCGAAGCGGACCTCCACCCCTGGCAGGCCGCCAATGTGCGCGAAATGCGCCGCCGCCACCTGCACGCCGCTGCCGTGCCCTCCGATCTGGTGGAGGCTGCCGAAACCGCCGCCGCCCGCTGCGAGATTGCCTGGCGGGAGGCCCGGCGCACCGGCGATTTCGAAAGCCTGCTGCCGCTCTGGCGCCCCGTCGTCGCCACCATGCGCGAGAAAGCCGCTGCCAAGGCGGCGGCCCTGGGCGTCTCCCCCTACGACGCGCTGATGGACCCCTACGACCCCGGCCGCCGCTCCGCCCAGGTGAATGACCTGTTCGATGACCTGGAGCCCTTCCTGCGCGATGCGCTTCCCAAAGTGCTCGACCGGCAGGCGAGCGGGCCGGCACCGCAACTGCCGCCCGGCCCCTTCCCCGCCGAGCGGCAGCGGGAGCTTGGGCGCCGCCTGATGACCGCGGTCGGCTACGACTTCCACCACGGACGGCTCGACGACACCACGCACCCGTTCTCCACCGGCTCCAGCGACGACGCCCGCGTCACCGCGCGCTGGGACGAGGCGGATTTCACCTCCGGCCTGATGGCAGTGCTGCACGAGACCGGCCACGCTCTCTACACCCGCGGCAAAAACCGGAATTTTGCCTGGCAGCCGGTTGCCTCGCACCGCGGCATGACCATTCACGAAAGCCAGTCGCTCTGCCTGGAAATGCAGGTCGCCCGCTCCCGCGCCTTTACAGAATATTGGGCGCCGGTGGCCCGCGACGTGTTCGAAGGCAGCGGCCCGCTTTGGCAGGCCGACAATCTCCACCGCTGGGCGACCGGGGTGGAGCCCGGTTTCATCCGGGTCGATGCCGACGCCGTCACCTACCCGCTGCACATCATCCTGCGTTTCCGCCTGGAGCAACGCCTGGTCGATGGCTCACTCGACCCCGCCGACGTGCCGGCGGCGTGGGATGCGGAGATGCAGCACCTGCTGGGCATCGCGCCGCCGAACCATTCGCTCGGTTGCCTGCAGGATATGCACTGGTACGACGGCGCCTTCGGCTATTTCCCCACCTATAGCCTGGGCGCCATGGCCGCCGCGCAACTGTTCCAGGCCGCCGAACAGGCCGAGCCCGGCCTGCACGAGGCTTTGGCACGCGGCGACGTCAGCCCCGTCATTGCCTGGATGCGCACGCATGTGCACGAGGTCGGCTGCCTGTACGAGCCCGACGACCTGCTGCGCACCGCCACCGGCCAGCCGCTCGGCTCGGCGGCGTTCAAGCGGCATATACGGGAACGTTACCTGGCCCCGGCTTGATCGCCGGGCCTCACGTCGCGACATATCCCTCGGTGCGGTCGAAACTTGGCATCAGGGAACAGATCAAATGCCAGAAACAACACCAAATCGCCGCCGCGTCTTGTGGGGGCTGCTGGGTGCCGGCTTGACCGTAGCGGGCTGCACGCCGGCTACGACGCAACGGCACCGTCACGACTATCCGCCGCCCAATTACCGCTGGCGCTATACCCGCCCGCTGCCGCACGAAAGCCGGCGCGACCGCTACCGCCGCGAACTCTACCTGCAGGAGCAAGAGCGCCAGCGGCTCGAACGCCAGCGCCATCTGCACCGCCAGCGCGAACTGGACCGCCAGCGCCATCTCGAACGCCAGCGCGAACTGGACCGCCAGCGCCGCCTGGAACGGGAACGCGAGCATCGGCGCCGCGAAGAAGAACGGCACCGCCGCGCCCAGCATCACGGCGACCGCGACGACCGCGGCGAGCGCGGCGACCGCTATGACCGCGACGATGATCGCGGCCACCGCGACGATGATCGCGGCCACCGCGACAGGGATGACAGGCGCAACCGCCACGCCAGGCCGGAGGACAATCACGACCGCTAGCGGTTCGATGCCGACAGATGGTACCCGTCCGTCGGTTGAATCGAACCGCCGGATTCATGCAATAGCGGGCCGCACCACGAAACGCTTGCCCTAGCGAGCGTTCCGATCGGACCGCCAGGGCCAGAGCGCAGCCGGGCGTCTCCCTCACCCGCCGCGCCGCTTCGGCGGGCCGAAGGGAGCCGACCCCCGCGACCCGCAGCCCGCTCGACAGCGCCCGCCGCAGCCGGCATACCTTGGGCCGACTTCGCCCGCATGTGCCCGGCCGCCGCTCTCATGAGCCCAGGCGCCGGGCGCGCCCCTGAAAGGCTGACGCCCCATGCGCTACATTTCCACCCGCGGCAGCGCGCCGAGCCTCGGATTCGCCGACGTCACCCTCGCAGGCCTCGCGGCCGACGGCGGCCTCTACGTGCCCGAGTACTGGCCCCAGGTCTCCGCCGACCAGCAGCGCACCTGGCGCAATCTTTCCTACCCGGATCTTGCCGTC
>Ga0206129_10007907_pt1 | contig 10344 bp, 8 predicted proteins | sample Helgoland_Spring_8_FD_148616 | JGI IMG/M metagenome (GOLD analysis project Ga0206129, IMG submission 148616) | Pelagic subsurface seawater microbial communities from Kabeltonne, Helgoland, North Sea - Helgoland_Spring_Bloom_20160502_2 | ecosystem: Environmental > Aquatic > Marine > Epipelagic ...
CTTGAAATACATAGCAGCTAGACTAAATATATCCGCCTCCGAAGCATGCATCTATGCTCACGAGATTCTCTAGCGCCAGCCTTACCATGCCTATTGTCCCTCCTATTGTCCCTCCTATTGCCCTGCTCTCCATTCACCTGTCCATCATCCTAGCGATGACGATCAGCGTCAGTCGAGCCGCTGAATATATTGAGCCAGATCACACCACGGAGTTGTTTGAACTCGAGAAAATCCATCTGCCGCAGCATCGCATGCAGCAGCTTGGTAAATCACTCGCGATCATCGCACTCAGAAAGCATGACAGCTCACCTATCCAGCAACAAGCGACCGCAAGGCTACTCCTGCTTGCCATGCAGCTTGATCCACAAAACAAGCGCCCGCAAGAGATCAGCCAAGCATTGGCAGCAGGGAAAAACCCACCTGCCTCAGCCGACCATCTCATAACAAAATGCACCGCAGACATTCAAAATTTGCAGAGCTTACTTTCTAAGCCGCAAGCCAGAGCGGAAGCCAATCAATTGGCGCGCTATCTAAAGGATGCCTGTAAAACGCTGCGGCCAGATACATCTAAGCACCAAGATAGTGCCAATTGGAAAGGCGTATTGCCTGCACTTAGCGCATACAAAACACCGATCAAAATTATCCCTCAAGCGCCGCCAAAACCCAACAAGGCTAGCCCGCCCCCACCAAAACCCACTCAAGCCAAAAAGAGCGCCCCTCGTTTTCACCTTATTGGGCAATCCATTTATCTTCCCATCAGCATTGAGAAGAAAAATGAAGATCTCGAGGCGTTGCTAGCTGATGATCAAGACCCAGAAAAAGGTGAAGAACAAGAAGCCAGTGAAACCGTAAAGGCCATGACCCTTGCAAGCATGATCCTTAAGCTTAATCCATGTCAACCAGAGGAGGCCACAAAGCCCTTCATCTCGCTTTCATATTCAGATGTGCCGATGCTCGAACTCGATCCATTGATCAAGCAACTCATCAAAGGCCGACACTCGATTCTGCCTCACTTTAAAGGGGTAATCAATTTCCCCGATGGCAATCACCGTTCAGGCAATCAGCTTGCCCTAGCAGGACCACTAGCATTGATGCTCGAGGCATCATTGGCCAACAGCCCACTTCGTGACGACCTTTGCCTATTGGCCGACATCAATGCAAAAGGTGATGTAATCGAACCTGACAACTTTTGGGAGTTGTTGACTGCGTTACGACAAGTTTCACACGGAGGCAGACTCATCGTGTCGGCAGAAAGCGCTGAAATAATGCAGCAACTCCTCGTCTACAAAGAGCCGGAATTCTTCACCCAGTGGGAGGTTTTCTCTGTATCCAATATCGATCAGGCACTAGCCGCCGCTATTGAACAAAGCAGCGCAGACCTCAGCAAAGCGAGTGAACTCTTTGCTTCCTTCCAAGAGCTTAGCTCTAACAAAACGCTCACCCAACTTACCGCAGATCATAATATTAGACCCGCCTTAGATGAAATGGTGCAACTCGCTCCTGAACATCTGTCAGCCAACATGCTATTACTTCAAGGCGGCGGCAAAAGGCCCACTCACCTCAGTGAGAGAGCGCTTCGCCTCGAACTCCGGCCCCTCATTGACGAGCTAAATAGCGGCCTCCAATTTGAAACTGAACAGCCCAACAGTGATGAACTAGAGAAAACTCATGAGCAAATACGAGTAAAACTCGAGCAGCTAGAGCCCCTTGTCAGCCGCGATGATGATCCGCTTTATGAGGACACCGTCGAGCTGGTCAAAGACCTCAAAAAACTAGCCTCGTTGCGAAAGCGCATTCAAAAACGCAACAACAATGAATCTACCAGAGAAAAAGCAGCGGAGCTTTTTGAAGACATCAAAAATCACGGCGCAGCTCTCGCCGAGCGCATCTCAGCCCCTATTGATGCTGACATTGATTCCGAGCCTGCTGAGTAGACGCAATAAGCGCGCAATCATCAACCGTGGAATCGCTTCATACGGTTTTTTCCCATTGCATTCGTGACCTTCTCCATGGATATTAAAGATTATTCACTGCACATTGCTGCGTATTCCACCCTTCAATAATCGAACCACATGAATAACGGATTTCGACGTTTCCTGATCCTACTAGCTGTTTTTGTCTTTGCCTTCCTGGCCGTCTTCATCACCCGCAAATTACAAAACGGGGATAGCCTCATCGATATTTTATCAGGTGGCAATGCAAGCAAAACTCAGGAAAATGGCAGTTTCACGCTCCGCCTGACTCCGGTCATCGGAACGGATAAAGTTCAAATACTAGCGGCCATTAACAGGGAGAGCGAAGCTCTCGTTGAGGCAGTTGTTCCATCGGTGGTCAGCATTGATACTTCCGGTGTGCGCAGAGAGCGTTTCCGTGATTTATATGGTCGCACGTGGATTCAGCCGCGCACCGTTCAAGGTCAAGGGTCTGGGGTGATTGTTACCGCAGAAGGTCACGTGCTCACCAACCATCATGTGATTCAGGGCAATCCTCGCATCCGCCTTACTTTATACGATGGCACGGTTCACTCTGCCAAGGTCATCGGTTCAGACCCTACCGTCGATATCGCCGTGCTCAAAATCGATGATAACGGCCCATTTCAAGCCCTCAAGTTTGGTAACTCCTCTGAGATAGAAGTAGGTCATGCTGTTTTTGCCATTGGTAATCCATTCGGCATCGGCACATCCGTTACAGACGGAAAAATTTCAGCCAAAGAACGCGCCATTTCTGACATCCAAGTGGATCTCCTTCAAACCTCTGCCCCCATAAACCCTGGCAACTCAGGGGGACCTCTGGTTAACATCAGTGGAGAAATCATTGGGATCAACTCACGTATTTTTTCAAGCGACAAAAAGAACCCAGGATTTCAAGGCATTGGATTCGCCATCCCTTCCAATGATGCTTTCAGAACCTTACAATCCATTTTGGCAAAAGGGCGCCCCAATCGTGGCTTTCTTGGCATGGTTCTTCAGGACTTGGACCCTTATGCACGCGAGAAATTTGGCTTTCAAGCTCCCGGTGGAGTCGCTGTCGTTGGTCTTGCCCCAGATTCACCAGCAACCACGGCTGGACTTGAAATCGATGATGTCATCATCAGCTTTGAAGGCACCCCTGTGCAAAACATGAGCCAGCTCATCTCCCTTATTCAACGTAGCGTGATTGGTGAGCAAGTCACCCTCAAGGTCTGGCGTAAGGGAGCTAAGCAAACGCTAAGCGCGACTATTGGTAAAGCTGAGGACTACAACAAAGAAGACATCAAATTAGAAAAAGATGACGATGACTCCAGCACAAGCCCAGACCCTCAAACTATTCTCGAGACCATTGGCGTTTATGTTCGTGATACTAGCCCCGCAGAACGTGCAAACGGCGCAGCCAATGTCATGGTATCAAAAATAAATTCAAACAGTCTCCTTGCCGGTAAATTACTCGTAGGAGATCAAATTTTAGCGATCAACAACCATCAAGTTCAGCGCAGTGACGATCTGCTCGCTCGCTTGATCGCTTCGGCCGCGAGGCAGGCCACAGAGTTACGTATCCGCAGAGGCAACTCGATTTTTCCAGTGCGTATTGCACGTATGGCACGTGTGACACCTGTGATTCCTACCCCCCCATTAGCGCCGCGCCAATAAAGCCAATCCCTCACCTGTTGAGCTAATGCCTGCCGCCTAAACGCGGGGCCATTCACCATATAAATCAGCCTAGCTTAATAAGGCGACCCTTGCGGGGCAGGCCCTGCATTGCCTGACCACGATTTGCCATCTGCCTTGTTCTGCATGCCCTCACCTAATCTCTCTATGTCACGGCCCATTCCAATAAAGGTATTGCATGAGCTCAAGCAGAGCAGTGTAGCCAACAATAGAAGCGTAGAGCCAATTTTTTTCATGCGCAAAATCATGCCCGACAACAGCTAAATTTTCAACTGCTTAATTTCTGTATTTGGTTATTGTTTATCCTCTGAGAGCGTTGCCATATATCGACCTCGCATCTCCATCACCATCGCCACAATCAGCAAAGATATTCAGCCACCGCCCCCTATGAAGCCTTACGTTAAACTAGCAGAGTGCAAAACCCCAGAGGGAGAATCCTTGGAGCTTATCGAGCACGACGGCACCTACATGATATGCTCTCAAGGGGAGCAATTGATGACTTCCTTTTCTCATGGCTCAGAGGAGACACTCGCAGAGCTTGCCTGCTCACCATTCCGCCCCGTTAACCAACCACGCATACTCGTCGGGGGTCTCGGCATGGGCTACACACTTGCTGCAGCAACGAGAGCCCTACCGGGAAAGCGCGCCAACTTCATCGTCTCAGAACTCACCGCGGATATCGAAAAATGGAACCGCACCCACCTCTCTCACCTCAATCCTGGACTCCTTGATGACGAACGCATCACCATCAAGATCAAACCCGTGCAAAAGCTCATCCGGCAAGCAAGTGGCGAATATCATGCCATCCTGCTCGATGTTGACAATGGGCCTTCCGCCTTTCATGGCAAAAAAAATGATGCCATCTACTCACTCAATGGTCTGCGTGAGATTCAACACGCCCTCAAAGGTGGCGGCATCCTTGCCGTCTGGTCTGCTCGCACAGACAAAGCGTTTACCAAGTTACTGCGTAAAGCTGGTTTCGATGTCAGTGAAAACAGTGTTGCTGCCGCGCATAAAGGCAGTAAGCGCCGCAATCACACCATATGGCTAGCGAGGAAAAAATCATACTAAAACTATCTGCTTCACACAAGCTACAGCTGCCATACACTCGCCATTACGCCTTCTTCCTAACCATCTCTTTTATGCGCTACTTGCTCTCTATTATCACCCTACTTGGGATCCACACTGCCTATGCAGACACTTACACCGTCGAGCCTAAGACATTTAAAGTAGAGACCGCCTTAGACGCTATTTTCCTGCCCTCACAATCTGAAGCTGTCATCATTAACCCGGAGGAATGGACCGATTTTAAAGTCACCTCGCTTGTCGCTCACGGCGCTGACGTAAAAAAAGGAAGCAGCCTCATCGGCATCGATTCTCGTGCATTAGATAAAGAGATCACCTCTGTAGAAAAATCGATCACCTCAGAAGCGCTCAAGCTTGCTCAGGCACAACATGAACTAGATCAACTAAAGATCACGACACCTCGCAGCTTGGATACATTTGCACGCAACGAGCGCGAAGCTGCAGAAGATCTTGAGCATTACCTCACTACTGACCAGGCACTTGAAATAGAAGAAGCCAAGCGCAGTATCACTCGAGCAGAATTCTACCTTGCATCTCAACAAGAAGAACTCGAGCAGTTACTCAAGATGTATAGCGAGGACGATAAAACCGAGGAGACGGAGGAAATCATCCTCAAGCGTGCACGTTATTATGTCGAACGCGCCAAGTTTTCATTAGTCAGGGCAAAAGCAAATGCTGACATGGCACTACGCACCACCATCCCGCGTAAGCTTGAAACCAAAAAGCGCACCTTGGAAAATGCGCGTATTGCCAATACCGATGCAAGGCAGAAACTACCAAGAGATTTGCAAATTAAGCAGCAGCAGACAGACCAAGCCGCTCGAGACCATCAGGAGAAAAAGGAAAGACTCGCCAAACTTAAAAACGACCGCGCCATGATGGTAATCACCGCACCTGTCGATGGCACCGTGTATTATGGAGAAATCAAAAACGGCAAGTGGCAATCCGAGGCCGCCGCTAAGGCACTTAAGCGTGGCAGCAAACTCCGAGCCCACACTACCCTAATGACCGTCATCCCCACGGGCGAATCACTCAAACTCTACGCGCTGGCAGGCGAAGATAAGCTGTCAGGTATAAGCAAGGGCGCATCTGGATATGCAACAACCAAGCTCAACCCCTACAAACCCTTTCCTGTAAAAGTAAGCAACGCAGCTAGTCACCCGTCCCCCAAAAACACATTCCTCACCACACTTGAGCCCGCTCTCCCCTCCGGTATCGCCATAGTTCCGGGCATGAAAGCCAGTGTCAAAATCCTAAGCCATATCATGGATGACGCGCTAAAAGTACCAGTCGAATATCTCAGTGAGGCCAATGACGGCAGCCATACAGTTCAGGTTAAACTTGCTGATGGCAAAACCGCCACGCGCACGGTTTCTATTGGAGCTTCCAATGACAAATGGGCAGTCATCACCAAAGGACTTGATGCAAGTCAGGTCATCGTCAAATGATCCGGCGGCTTACAAAGCTAGTGCTCGGATCTGCATGCTGTGCATGCCCGGCGGTCATCATATTTTCGATTTCCTCCCTCCTTACAAGCTCCCTCAAGGCCGCAGAAAAAGCACCTGAGCTAAGTGCTTTGGACATCAGCCGCTCCATCGAGCAAGGAGTCAATTTTCTGGTCTCACATCAAAACAAAAATGGCTCATGGGGTAACGCTACCCGCACCAAGGGACTCAACATCTATGCCCCCGTGCCCGATGCCCATCAAGCATTTCGAACGGCAAGCTCAGCACTCGCTCTGCACGGACTGTTAGAATGTCGTGACCAACGACCGGCCACCCTCAAGGCCATCGAGCGAGGTGAAGCATGGTTACTTAAAACCCTACCGAATGTTCGCAACATTGATCCCAGGGCGACTTACAGCATCTGGGCCCACGCATACAGCCTGCGCGCCTTGGCATCACTCTACCGTTACCATGACGACCCTGCAAAGAGAGAGGAATACCGCCGGCAAGCCGCCATTCAGATCAAACGCTTAGTTCGACACGAGGACGTTAATAAGGGCTGGGGTTATTATGACTTTCAGCATCTCACCGCCAAACCCTCAGGCAGCATTATGAGCTTTACCACCGCTACAGCCTTACTCGCAATGCATGACGTCGCCACAGCCATGAACATCGAACTTCCCGCTACCGTTATTAAGCGTGGCGTTCAATCGATTCAAATGCAGCGTAATCCTGACTTCTCCTACATGTATTCCTTCAGTCACCGCTGGACACCAAGACGATCCATCAATACGCCAGCCGGCTCCCTTGGTCGCTCCCAAGCTTGCAATGCCGCTCTGAGGAAATTTGGTGACAGCGAAGTAACCGACACCGTAATCCGCACATGGCTGCAAAGGCTCTTTGACCGGCAAGGCTGGCTCGATCATGGCCGTAAACGCCCCGTCCCCCATGAAGCTCCCGCTGCCGTTTCCGGATACTTCTACTTCTATGGTCACTATTATGCCTCAGAGTGCATCCCCTTTTTACCCGCGCAGGAGCAGCAAAAGTGGAAACAAAAACTCTCAGCCTTGATCATTTCTAAGCAGGAAAAAAATGGCTGCTGGTGGGACTACCCGCTCTACAACTACCATTATGCCTATGGCACCGGCTACGCCTTGGCTACACTAGCGCGCTGCAGATAAATCTGCCGATAACGTGGCAGCTCTGGCAAATGATGCTTCTAGAAAAACTAGCGATTTGCCCGGTAAGCAAAGTCAGGATCAAAAAGCATCAATTCGATGTGCCTTTTTGTTAGGGAACCCATCGTTTCGCATTCGGTAAATTTATCTGTGCCGTGAATACGGTTCAGCCCGTTTCTGAGCCGGACAATATTTTCCATAGGCGCCAACTCTTCCCTCTCCATCGTGCGCAGCAATGCCTGAAGTCTCGATCGTTCGGCTCTTGCCCGCCTCGCCATTTGAGTTCGCTCTTCTTCCGCATACTGAGCGATCGTCTGACGATTCATCTCTCGGAAACTCATTCTTGTGACCACCTTATTGCTATCAAAATGATAAGCCATATAGGTCTTGGCTCTGCCGTGATAGCTTTGCTGGTCAAAGTCGATCGGCCTAACTCGGTACTGCACCGCCTCAAAGTCAGGCGTTATTTCCAGCACATAGTTCACCGAGCGCATATCGCCGAGTAAACGGATAAAGCATCGCTCATTAAATTTTACGAACTCTTTGGCCACTCGCACTTTATTGATCTCAGGCTTGGGCAAGTACTGGTTAATAAAGACGTCGCCGGGAATACCCGCAATATGCTCTTCAATGAGAGTATTGCCACGAGCAAGGTAGTTAATTCTATTGGGTGAGAGAATATGCTCAAGCTCCAGACCGTAGATACGTGAAGCATCAGCATGTTTCACATAAAAATAATCTGAATTGTCATTGTACTGATTGGTAACCCGTATCCTAAACGGCCTTGAGTTACCAAACTCGCCAAAGTCAATACGGTCCACAATCAGGTGTTCATGGTGAGCTGATTCCCCACCTACTTTCAAATCCGTATAGATTTTTGTCAGCTGTGGGCGAAGCTCCATCATTACCTCATGGGGATACATCACTGTAAGCCAAAGGGTCTCCTTGCCTTTGGGGTCTTCATAAGGGATCGAGCCCGTGAAGCGCAATAAATCATCATACACAAGTGGAATGCTCGAATAGCGTCCAAAGTGATACAAATACTGACCAAGCCAACCTGTGGCTTCATAATGAATTTTCTTGCGGGAAATCATCGCCGCCACCCTGACAGGCTCTTTGCCAGACATCAAACTGAATTAAGAAAATCAGTTCATTGGGCAAACTGGCCCAATATAGCCTTAATTCTTATAGGGGTTCTTATAAGGGGGCTGTAAAAGGCGCACAAATCCGCAGATAATTCCCGCGCGGGGATTCGCTTGACGCAGACCACCCATGACAATTAGTATCACCTCCATTGCAAGCAGCTGAGGATGTTCCCGCTCGCTTCATCACAACCAACCAATACTACCGTGGATCTTAAGGAAATTCGTAAAATCGTCGAACTCATGGACCAACATGAGCTCAGCTACTTCCACCTCAAGGAAGAAGGCGTCGATCTCAAAATGAAGAAGGGTGCTGACATCGTGCAGGTTGCCCAGGCTGCCATGCCGGCCGCTCAAGCAGCCGCACCCGCAGCAGCTGCTGCGCCCGCCGCTGGAGAAGCTGCCCCCGCCGCACCCGCAGGTAATGCGATTACAGCTCCCATGGTTGGCACATTTTACGCCGCCTCCTCACCCGATGTGGCTGCCTTTGTCGCCGTAGGTGACACCATCAGCGAAGGTCAGACCATCTGCATCATTGAGGCCATGAAAGTGATGAACGAAATCAAGGCTGAAACTTCCGGTACTGTTACCGCTATTATTGCCAAGGACGGCGAGCCCGTTCAGTTTGGCGATGATCTTTTCCAAATCAGCTAAAGCTGATTAAAGCCGTTCACAACTCAGCCTTTTTATCACACCTCCATGTTCAAGAAAGTCCTTGTCGCCAACCGCGGTGAAATTGCTCTTCGTATCATCCGCGCCTGCCGCGAGCTCGGCGTCGCATCTGTAGCCGTCTACTCTGAGGCCGATATCGACTCCATGCACGTTCAGCTGGCCGATGAAGCTGTATGCATTGGGCCCGGCCCCAGCAAAGACAGCTACCTCAAGCCAGACCGCATCATCGCCGCCGCTGAGATCACAGGAGCCGATGCTATTCACCCAGGATACGGCTTCCTCTCAGAGAACGCTCGCTTTGTTGAAATTTGTGAAAGCTGTCAGATCAAATTCATCGGCCCCTCTGCGGATGTCATTCGCAAAATGGGTGACAAAAACACTGCCCGTGCGACCGCCGTCGCAAACGGCGTGCCAGTCACTCCTGGTTCAGATGGAATGCTTGATTCTGCCGAGCACGGTCTAAAGCTGGCCAAGGAGATCGGCTTCCCTGTCATGATCAAAGCCACTGCAGGTGGTGGTGGCCGCGGAATGCGACCATGTTTCGAAGAAGAAGAATTTATTGAAATGTATAACCAGGCTAGCCAAGAGGCTATCGCCTGCTTTGGCAACGGAGACTGCTACTTGGAAAAACTCGTACTCAAGCCGCACCATATTGAGATCCAAGTCATCGGCGACACCCACGGTAACTTTGTCCAGCTCGGCGAGCGTGACTGTTCCATGCAGCGCCGTAATCAGAAAATCATCGAAGAGTGCCCCTCTCCTTTAATTTCCGAGGAGCTCCGCCAGCAAATGGCAAAGGCCTCTGTCAAGTTGATCACATCGATCGGTTACGAAAACGCCGGCACCATCGAATACCTTGTCGATGAGAAGGCCGAGAACTTCTACTTCATGGAGATGAATACTCGTATCCAGGTGGAGCACCCCGTAACCGAAGAAGTCATGGGCTGTGAGCTCATCAAGGAGCAAATCCGTGTCGCTGCTAACGAGCCACTCTCTCACCACGTGCTCAACACCAACCCGCGTGGCCACTCCATCGAGTGCCGAATCAACGCCGAAGATCCCTACAACAACTTCGCCCCCAGCCCTGGAACCATTACCCTATGGTACACGCCCGGAGGCAAGGGTGTCCGTATTGATACCCACGTCTACTCTGGGTATAGTGTGCCACCGCATTACG